>QWCY01000333.1_pt1 | contig 94434 bp, 84 predicted proteins | sample 1972631 | NCBI WGS metagenome assembly QWCY01 (sample SAMN09866696, study PRJNA288562) | Human gut metagenome isolate pre1_stool, whole genome shotgun sequencing... | isolation source: gut | host: Homo sapiens | place: USA: California
GGGACTGATGTTTAAGATGGAAAACGATCCCCGTATCACGAGGGTCGGCAAATTTATCCGGAAAACGAGTATTGACGAGCTGCCACAGTTCTATAATGTGGTTAAAGGTGATATGAGCCTCGTGGGAACAAGACCTCCCACAGAGGATGAGTTCGAAAAGTATAACCAGTATTACCGCCGCAGAATCAGCATGACACCGGGACTTACCGGCATGTGGCAGGTCAGCGGCCGGAGTGAAATCGAGAACTTTGACGATGTTGTGAAGTATGATTTACAGTATATTGATAATTGGTCTTTATGGCTGGATATTAAAATCCTGTTTAAGACCATCTGGGTGGTATTTGCAGGGAAAGGCTCCAAGTGATGGATGATCGAATCAAGGTGTTAATGGTTGGGCCGGATCGCAGTGTACATGGCGGAATATCCGGGGTAGTGAATAACTATTACGACGCCGGAATTACCGAAAAAGTAGACCTTAACTACATTGGAACGATGGTTGAGGGAAGTAAACTCCGCAAGCTCTGGCAGGCTGTAAAAGCCTATATAAAGTTCCTGAAGCTGTTACCGGAATATCCGATTGTGCATGTGAATGTGGCATCGGACAGCAGCTATTACCGGAAGTCCCTGTTTATTAAAGCAGCAAAGCGTGCAGGCAGGAAGATCGTCATTCACCAGCATGGCGGCGATTTTGAAACCTTTTATGAAAAGGAACAGAATGACCGGGGAAGAGCAAGGATCCGTCAGGTGCTTGGCATGGGGGATGTGTTTCTGGTACTTTCTCCTAAGTTGAAACAGTTTTTCAAAGGAATACTGGAGCCTTCCAAGGTCATTCTGTTTCCCAATGCAGTACCGGTTCCGGATAGTATAGAAAAGGAATATGGAAAACAGAAAATTTTGTTTTTGGGAAGACTTTGCAAGGAAAAAGGCTTACGGGAATTGTTTTCTGTTCTGCCGCAGTTACATGAGCAGTTTCCACAGATGCGTTTACTTTTAGGCGGCATTTGGGAGGACGAAGAACTGCGGGAAGAAGCAGCGAAGATGAAGGAATATGTGACTGATCTTGGATGGCTTCAAGGCGAAGCCAAGAAGGATTATTTACGGATCAGTGACCTTTTTGTCTTTCCCACTTATTTTGAAGGACAACCGGTATCTGTTTTAGAGGCTATGGCATATCAGTGTGGAATTGTTGCAACTAATGTGGGAGGAATCCCGCAGATGGTTGAACCGGGACAGACGGGATTGTTAATCAAACCCAAAGATCCGGAGGGACTAAAGTCAGCACTGGAAAAATTATTGTCAGATCCGGAATTGTGTGAATGTCTGGGAAAGAATGCGAGAGCAAAGGTACAGAAAGAATTTTCCATTGAGAAGAGTCTGCAGGAGCTTATAAAAATTTATCAGCAATTGGTATAAAATGTAGAAATTTTACTGAACTAATATAATGAGTCAGATAAAGTAATATTTTAATGACTTGTTGTAAAATAAGAATATATCCGGAGACGTAGTCAGGATGAACAGTAAAGAAAATTATAAAGTAAGTATTATTGTACCGGTTTATAATACGGCAAAATATTTGAAAAAATGTGTGAATTCCCTGATCGCACAGACCTATCAGAATGTGGAAATCCTTCTTGTTGATGATGGGTCTACAGATGACAGTGGAGCATTGTGCGATTGTTTTGCCAATAAATATCCACAGATTAAGGTTTTTCATAAAGAAAATGGTGGTCTTGTGTCCGCGTGGAAATATGGGGTGGAACACAGCAACGGGGAATATCTCTGCTTTGTAGACAGTGATGACTGGGTGGAACCGCAGATGGTTGTGGAGATGATTCCGTATGTGACGGGAAGTAATTCAGAGATTGTATCGAGTGATTATGTGATTGAACGGGACAACGGAACGAGCGAGCCTGTATACCAGCAGCTTGTCCCCGGAGAGTATAACCGGGAGACTTTATTAAAGAAGGTGCTGCCGTTTGTGCTGGGGCAGGAGCACCGGTATGTAACGATTTCCCGCTGTATGAAGCTGATTTCCAGGAAACTGGTCTTAGACAATATGAAATACTGCCAGACTGATATCCGGATGGGGGAAGACCTGACATTACTATTACCCTGCCTGTTAGACTGCGAGCATCTGGTAGTTATGAATCATAAGGCATATTATCATTATCTGTATGTGACGGAGTCCATGGCACATCAGTATGACAAGGGACTTTATGAGAATAACCGGAGGTTACGGGGAATTATCAGCCATATTTTAGAAGACAAATGCTGTAATAGCAATGAAATTCCCATGCCGGACTATGCATGGATGCTGGATCAGGCAGACCGGGAGTATCTTTTCCTGCTGCTGCTTGTGCTTAAGAATGAGGCAAGAGGTAATCCAGCCGGATATAAAAAGAACATCAGGGAGATCTGTAATGCTCCGGAGGTAAAGGAACTGGTACAGAAGACGGTAGTCGAGATTCATGAAAAGTCCAATCTGCTTCTTTATCTGGTGCTTCTGCATCCGAATGTATTTATGATCCGGGTGCTGCGGCTGGCAATGATCCTGTATTACCGCTAATATATGAGGACATATGAGTAAAAATTAAGCTGTGAAACAGCGGTTTTACGAATGAGGTTCTGAACAGTTACGATTTGTTATGGAGAAACGAATGCAGCCACTGATTAGTGTGATTGTTCCCGTTTATAACGGGGAACGGTATTTGAAAAACTGCATAGAGAGTATTGAGACACAGAGCTATGAACCGTTGGAAATTATCGTGATTAATGACGGTTCTACGGATGGAACTGCAGAGGTCTGTGAGAAGCTTGCGCAAAGCTATGAGAATCTGTCCTTCATCACAACAGAGGATCTTGGGGTGTCCGCTTCACGAAATCATGGGATTACACTGGCAAAGGGAGAATTGCTTACCTTTGTGGATGCCGATGACCGGATACATCCTCAGATGCTGCAGAGATTGTATGGAGCGATGGAGCGGACCGGAAGCGACATTGCCGGATGCCGTTTTACCATCTGGAATACGGAACGGGAGTGGGAGATTGTGGCCAATTCCGTGCCGGTAAGTGATCAGACTCATAAGCTGTATGAGAAACAGGAATATCTAAGGGATCAGATTTTGTGTGGAAACAGCCGGTGTTGGAGCAAACTGTACCGGAAATCTCTACTGGAACAGATGCATACCAAAGAGTGGTTCAGGGAGGGGATGACGATCGGAGAAGATATGCTCTTTCTGATGGATCTGTTGCCGGAAACAGGGACAATTGTTGAGATTGATTTTCATGGATACGGATATTACCAGAATCCACAGGGAGCCATGAACCGCACGTTCCGCCCGGAATATATGGATCAGATCCGTTGCTGGGAGATTGCCAGGGAGCAGGTACGAAAGCTCCTTCCGGAATGCGAGAGTAAGGCAACCTCGATTCTGTTGATCTCCATTATGCTGACGGTCGGGAAACTGGCGGGATTGTCAGGGGCAGAGCGAAAGCAATATGAAATCTATACGAAAGAGTGCCATGAAAAGCTTTTAAAAGAACGACAGAATGAACAAGCAATGGAATTGCTTTCCAAAGGGTACCGGGTTAAGGTGCGATTCTTTGCATTGGCACCGAAATTGTATTTGTGGTGTTATCATTTCAAGTTTTAATGAATGAAATTTGTTACATGACTATCGTTAAGATGTTTTTGAGTAAAAGTTGAGCTGTGTTAACAGCGGTTTTACGAATGGAGTTTTGAATTGTTACGCAATGTATAATAATAAAGACTAAGAAGAAGGAACTATATGAAGGGGAATCATCAGAATCAGATTATTTTATATATGCATGCAGGCAGTGGGAATCATGGCTGCGAGGCAATTGTGAACAGCCTGTGCCATATGATGAAAGAAGATGCTGTACTGGTATCCTATCGGGGGAACGAGGATTGGCAGTATACCTTGAAGGAGCTGTGTGAGATCAAACAGGAGCGCAGCTTTGAGGAACATAAATTGGCACATCTTTTTTATTATGCTTACCGCATGATCACGAAGGATGCAGCGAGTTTTCTGCGTTACCGTTATGGGGATATTTTTAAGCAGCCGATGTCTCCGCTTGCCATTTCGATTGGTGGAGACAACTATTGCTATGACAGCATGCTTTCAGATCTGCGTCTTGCCAATCTTGCTTTTACACAGAAGGGAACGAAGACCGTTTTACTGGGATGCTCCATTGAACCGGAGCTGTTGAAGAGGGGACAGGAGACACAGTCAAATCCGATTTTGGAGGATTTGAGCCGTTATCATCTGATAATTGCAAGGGAGTCTCTGACCTATGAGGCCTTGTGTGATGCCTTTGCAAAAAGACGGGAACAGAGTAATAGTAACAATAACAGTAGCAATAACAGTAATAATAATAACAGGAATATATTGAATATCCGAAGCACATCAAATATACAGATTACCCCCGATTTTCCCAGAATTGTTCAGATACCGGACCCGGCCTTTACTCTGGGATATGTCAGGAAGAAGGTGCCCGATGGCTTCTGGAAGGGCAACACAGTAGGAGTGAATGTCAGTCCGCTCATTCAGAAAAGCGAATCTGTACCGGGCATTACGATAAAGTGCTATGAAGAGCTCATTGAATGGATTATTGAGCATACGGATATGCAGATTGCATTAATTCCGCATGTAGTGTGGAAGAGTAATGATGACCGGAAGCCGCTTTCCGGGCTTTATGAAAAATATAAAACCGCAGAGCGTCTGGTGCAGATTCCGGATGGAAGCTGTGAAGAACTGAAGGGTTATATCAGTCAGTGCCGTTTCTTTGTCGGAGCACGGACGCATGCAACGATTGCCGCATATTCCACCTGCGTGCCGACACTGGTAGTTGGCTATTCTGTTAAGGCGGCGGGAATTGCACAGGATTTGTTTGGAAGTCAGGAGCATTATGTACTGCCGGTACAGAGTCTCAAGGATCCACAGGATCTGGTTTGTGAATTTCAGTGGCTGATGGAACAGGAGAATTCGATCCGGGAGCATCTGCAAAAGAAGATACCGGACTATCAGGAACAGGCACTCCGGACAGGAGAAGAGATTAATCATTTATGGGAAGAGTTAAAGCAGCAGCGAGAAACATCATATTCGGATACATCGGTAACCTGACTACTCAGCTGCTCGGGTTTGTTCTGCGTACGATCTTTATCCAGCATCTGGGTCAGACGCTGAATGGAGTTAACGCTTTATATACCGGTATATTGTCGGTATTGTCCATGGCAGAGCTGGGAATTGGTACAGCACTGAATTACAGCTTGTATAAGCCGGTGATCCATAAGGACTATGAGAAGATCAAGTCCTACATGCTTCTGTATAAGAAGGCATACCGGATCATTGGTTTTGTGGTCGCAGGCATCGGACTTGTGATTGTCCCCTTTCTGCCATATCTTGTGAAACAGCCGGAGGGTGTAACACTCCGGGATCTGACACTGTATTATCTGATTTTTCTGTTTAATACGGTGAGTTCCTATTTTGTGGCGTATAAGTACAGTCTGGTGAATGCCGAGCAGAAGAATTATATTCAGACCAATATCATTACCGTGACCAAAATGATTACGGTGACGCTACAGATCATTGTCATTTTGACAACAGGCAATTTCTATGCATACCTGCTGACGGCAGCGACCGTTGAACTTTTGCAGAAGATTTTTGTGAGCCGGTATCTGAATAATATGTATCCTTATCTGAAGGAAAAGGATATCAAGCCTCTTACCAAAGAGGAGGTCGGGGAGGTTGTTAAGAAAACCAAAGCGCTTGTCCTTCATAAGGTGGGAGATGTGGCGCGCCTTCAGACGGATGCCATGATTATTTCCGGTTTTATTAACGTAACGTTAAGCGGAATCGTAGATAACTACAATCTGGTAATTTCCTCAGTTTCAAACTTTGTGAATATTATCTTCAATTCGGTTTTATCGAGCTTTGGTAATCTCATTGCAACGGAGAGCCGGCAGAAGCAGTATGAAATCTTTAAGGTATACCGTTTTTTTGCCTGCTGGATCTATGGATTTTCGGCGACGGGATTTTTACTGCTGCTGACACCGCTTGTCTGGCTGTGGTTGGGGCCTTCCAATGTTCTCCCTGTGGCAGCGGTGACCTGCATTTTAATTGACTATTACTTTAAGGGAGAACGGATTGTGCTGTCGAATTTCAAGACGGCAGCAGGTGTATTTGAACAGGATAAGTACCTCGCACTTATTCAGGGAGCAGTGAATCTGGTGATATCCATTGGGCTGGTACAGCGGATCGGACTTGCCGGAGTGTATATCGGAACGATTGTTTCCGGACTCATTGCCAATATTACGAAACCCATTATTATTTATCGTGTCTGCTTTGAGATCAAAGCAAAAGACTATTTTCTGGATTCTGTGAAATTTTTTGCAGTACTTGGCGGAACCTTTGCAATCCTGTATGGGATCCGCAAGGTGCTTATGCCACAGATCAGCATTCTGTCCTTTGTGCTTATGTTTGTTGTGATCTGCGTGATCTTTAATGGGGTATTTCTGCTTGTGTTTGGCAGAACGCAGGAGTTTCAGTATCTGTGGGGGATTGTGAGAAGGAAGCTTAAGAAAAGTTAGGAGGTTTGCCTATGGTAGAAATGGTCAGAAAAGCACAGGATCAGCTGCTTCATTATCCAAGAAGAAGCGCAGGATCCGAAGTGAAACGAATGTTACGCCAGTTGTTGGGACAAAAGGTAGAACCAAAGGACCGCTTTAACTGGCCCAATGGTCTGCTTGCAAAGGCGTTGATTGACTATTATTATGCACATCAGAATTCGGAAGAAGCAAGAGAGATACAGGATGCTCTTAAGAAGTATTGCGACCGTTTTATTCATAGAAAATATAAAATGTATTATCTGGATGATGCGTTAAGCGGGCTTGCACTCATTGAACTGCATCAGATCACGAAGGACGAGAAATATAAGCAGGCGGCAGACGCTGTAGCACAATATTTGTTTCAGCATGAAACCGATGGGATGGGAAGTCTACTTTACCGTCCGGCGCAGAAGAATAGTTACATATTTGCAGACATGATTGGTATGGTTTGTCCATTTCTTTGCAAGTATGGAGTTACCTATGACAGCAATGCAGCAATAAATCTTGCTGTGACGCAGATTACGAATTTCATTGCCTATGGTATGGATGAAAAGACGGGCCTGCCTTATCATGGCTATGAATTGGAAAGTGGCATGAAATACGGAGTAATTGGCTGGGGAAGAGCAGTCGGCTGGCTGATGATCGGAATGTCAGAGACACTTGCCCTGTTAGAAGAAAGCAGACCGAGCTATGAGGCCATCAAGCAGGCATACCGCCGTATGGTGGATAAAGTAGAGGCTTATCAGCTTGCCGGTGGATGGTACACCTGGCAGCTCCCTGCCAGGGAAGGTCCGGTGGATACCTCGGCAACAGCAATGATCCTGTATGCGATTTCAAGATCCCTCAATACTAATGTGCTGATTGGCATCCACAAATCCAGAATGCTTCGAGGCCTTGAGGCTTTACAGAGTATAGTGACAGATGGGGAAGTCCCGAACGCACTGGCAGAATGCCAGGGATTCAGTATGTATCCACAGGTATACGGAAGTTATCCATGGTCACTGGGACCGGCATTGTCCCTGTTTGTCATGAACGAAGATTAAAAAGAAGGAAAGTAACTATTCAGTACAGGTCGAAGCATTTACTGCCAAGACCGTAAGAAAATGATTCAGTAATGCAAAATCCCATCGGCGAAGCTGATTTGGAATGGATTTTGCATCGTAACTGTGAAGATACTGAACAGTTATGATGGAAATATATAATATGATTATTATACAGCTAGCCGGAGGGCTTGGAAACCAGCTCCAGCAGTATGCACTATATCAGAAATTTAGAAGTCTTGGAGCAGAAGCAAAGCTGGATCTGTCGTGGTTTGAACAATTCGAAGATACAGGCAGAGAGTTGAAGAACAAAGAACAAAACAAAGACGATCATGGAACAAATAAAACAAAACCGGCAATAAAACAGGATATTGTGGTTACGAACCGTCAGTGCGAACTGGATTTCTTTAAACATCTGCCTTATGAAAGCTGTACGGAAGAAGAGAAAACCGCACTAACCGGTTCACAGGGGCTTGCAGGTAAGCTTCGCAGAAAGCTGCTTCCACAGACGGTACACTGGTATAAAGAAATGAAGATGTACGATCCGGAGTTATTGCATTACCGGGAGATGTATTTATCAGGTTACTTCGCATGTGAGAAATATTATGCAGATATTCTGCCGGAATTACGCAAGATGATTCGTTTTCCGGAGATTGAGGATGCGCAGAAGAGAATGACGAATGAGGAGATTCTTGAGAAGATCCGGAACAGTCATGCAGTCAGTGTGCATATTCGCAGGGGCGATTATCTTCAACCGGAAAACGCAGCAATGTTTGGCAACATTTGCACAGAGGAGTATTACGAGTCTGCATTGAATTATATGAAGGAGAGGATTGAAGATCCTCATTTCTTTATTTTCTCCGATGATGTTGCTTATGTAAAGAAGCAATATCCGGGGAAAGAATATACGATAGTAGATATTAATCATGGCGATGACAGCTTTTATGATATGTATCTGATGAGCCAGTGTGAGGGAAATATCTGTGCCAACTCCACCTTTAGTTTCTGGGGAGCAAGATTAAATGCACGACCAGATAAGATTATGATCCGGCCGACCATTCAGAAGAACAGTCAGGTATTTGACGAAGCACAGATGAAGGATCTGTGGAAGGATTGGATTTTTATTGATCCAAAGGGAAATCAATATAGTTAAAAGGTTAGATGATACATTATACAAGCAAAAGGAAAAGTGTTATATGAATAAACAAAAAGCGGATTTAAAGCAGATACTGAAAGTGGTTGGTATATATAGTTTTTATCTGGCCGTTATTATAGAGGTAACTTTAGTTGTATTGGATAAAAGTGAATTTTTATATCCGTATGAAGGCTGGACATTTCGGATTACATTTTCACTTTTTCTTATCAAAGTATTGTTTACCAGGTATAACAGGAAAGAATATCTTTTCATGGTTCTCTTTCTTGGGCTTGGCTATATATCATATAGAATTACTGGCAGAAATGAAATTCTGAGAATAGTTGTATTTTTGGCTGCTTGCAAAGATGTGGATATGATTCGGTGTTTAAAAATGGTGTTTTGGATGACACTGGCAGGTTGCGTTGGTATCGTGCTGCTTTCGGTGTCAGGCATTTATGGAGCAGTGACCCTCACACAGGACTTTGGACGCGGAGGAGTAGAGACAAGATACGTGCTTGGTATGGGACATCCTAACGCATTTCATTGTATGGTATGGGTATTAACTTTGCTTGGATTGTATCTTTATCATGAGCGGATGAAATGGCAATATTATATCATGCTTCTGCTTTTCCATATAGTATGCTTTTTATTAAGCGATTCCAAGACATCATTAATTATTTCTGTTTATACCATAGCCGGGTTCTGGCTGTGCGATTACCTGATAAAAGAAAAATGGAAAAAAGCATATGGATTTGTACAATGCGGGACATTTGTTATCAGTGTTGCCGGATCTGTACTAGTTGCAAAGGAAGCAATGGAGGTCTGGTACTATAACTGGCATCCATGGATAGAAAATTTTTCACTCAAAACCAGATTTTGGGCATTAATGGATAAATTACTTACAGGCCGTATTACCTGCCTGATAGAGACGGATCAAAAAGAAGGAATTATGAGTACCTGGAGATTATTCTCCACGCCCAATACCGATTATTATTTTGATATGGGATGGATCCGGCTGTTTTACTGGTATGGCATTATTCCGGCAAGTGTTGCTGTTTTGGTTCTTCTTTTACTGCTGTGGTATTTTATGCGTGAAAGGAAATATGCCGAGATTACCGTAATTGCTTCAGCAGCCCTGTACACGGTCGTAGAAGCACATCTGGTATCTGTTTACATCGGGAGAAACTACATCTTATTTCTTGTTGGAATGTACTGGTATAAACTTCTTGATAGGAAGAAAGGAAATAGTGTGGTATAATCTGTATTATGAATGATAATGCACACAAACAGATGACAATTAAATTATCCGAGCTGCTTTATTTGCTATACTTTGGGCTTATGCTGTTTGCCAAAGGGATTGGTCTTTATGACGGACAGACCGTATACAAAGCCTTCCTGCTATTGGCATTTGCCTGTATTGCTGTAAAGATATGTATTACAGAGTATACCAACAGGGAATGGATTATTATTTTATTTTTACTGGGACTGGCTGCGGTGATATATCGTGTCAGTGGTGAAAAGGGAATTCTGATCTGTGTGGTTACCGTTGTGACGATGAAGCAGGTTTCCTTAAAACGGGTATTTCAGACAGGCTGTATCGTATGGATGATAGCAATGGCTGGAAGGTTTCTGTTATCATTGCTTTTCATTGGGCAGGTACAGACCGCAGTGCAGACGAAGAACTTCTTTGGCGCATTATTGCGATATTTTATGGGATATCCACATCCCAATGTCCTTCATATTTCTTATTTTGTTCTGACGGCATTTGTTATTTATTGTCTGAAGGATCACTTTAACTGGAAACATGCATTGCTTTTAATGATCGGGAACGGAGTTTTATTTTTATACTCCTATAGTTTTACGGGAACGCTGATCGTTACCGTATATCTGGTGCTTTCTCTTTGGGTGAGCAGGAGAGAACTTTCCCGAATGGAGTATTGGCTTGCAGAGGCAGTCTTTCCGGTATGTGTTCTATTTTCCGTTGTGTTTCCGGTTGTTTTAACGGGAAGAGCCTATGAACTTGCGGATAAATTCTTTAATAACCGGATTAATTTTGCCAGACATTTTCTGACCTTACAGAATATGTCCTTATTGGGGAATAATCTCGCGGAGATTACAACGGACATTATCACTATGGATAATTCCTTTGTGTTTGCGCTGGTGATCTATGGTATTCCGGTATTTGCACTGATCTGTGTGGGGTATGTGATGATGGTACATCGTCTGGCCGGTCAGAAACGTAAAATGGAACTGGTCATGACTGCCTGTTTTCTGATTGCGGGAATTACAGAACCATTTTTATTTAATACTTCTTTTAAGAACCTTACACTGTTATTGATCGGGGAACAGTTTTTTGAATTGCTGAAGCAGGAGAATTCCAGAGAAAAGGCACTAATTCAGAAATGGAATTTGGAAATAGCATTGCCTACAGCAAAGATTGACCGGTTGAGGGAACAGGTCATCATAATATGGAGTGATTATAGCAGAAGAATCACTGTGGTCAGTATTGGAATTTCAATTTTGGTGGGAAGTCTGTTTGGAGTTTGCTATCAGCCACGTGCAGATGTGCTTGTGGTACAAAGGGATCATTTATTGTTTTTTGAGAGAATGCGCGTTGTAATGACTGCATTCAGCATCACATGGATTATTTCATCATTACTCTTATTGATTTTTTATGGAATAAAAGAGCGGAAAATGGAGATAGACAAGAATGAAAATCATGCCTAATCGTATGGACCGGGGATTTTACCGGTATCAGGAAGAATTTGAACAGAAGGCACTGGAGGTACTTCGTTCCGGCTGGTACGTTCTGGGCAAGGAAGTGAGCAGCTTTGAAGAAGAATTTGCTGCTTATACCGGCGGAAATTACTGTGTAGGACTTGCAAGCGGACTGGATGCCCTGTGGATTGCATTCCGGCTTCTCGGAATCGGGGCAGGAGATGAGGTTCTGGTACAGGGAAATACCTATATTGCAAGTGTTATGGGAATTACCATGAATGGTGCCACTCCTGTTTTCGTAGAACCGGATGAATATTTCGGAATCAATGTGAAGGAACTCGAAAGCAAGATTACCGATAAGACCAAAGCAATCCTTGTGGTTCATCTATATGGAATTGCAACTCCGATGGATGAGATCGTAAGTCTTTGTGAAAAGTATCATCTGAAGCTGGTGGAGGACTGTGCCCAGTCTCACGGAGCCTGTTACAAAGGGAAAATGACCGGAACCTTCGGAGATGTGGGCTGCTTTTCCTTTTATCCGTCCAAGAATCTTGGAGCCTTTGGAGATGGCGGAGCGGTTGTGGTAAAGGATGAAGCATTGGCAAAAGAGTTTAAGGTGTTTCGGAATTACGGCAGTGAGAAACGCTATTACAATAAGGTGGTAGGAACCAATTCCCGTCTGGATGAAATTCAGGCAGGTCTGCTGCGTGTCCGGCTGTCCCATATGGAAGAGCTGACACAGGAAAAGATTGCAATTGCCTCACGTTATACAGAGGGTATACATAATCCTAAGATAAAACTGCCACAGATTCCGGAGGGGGCTACCTGTGTTTATCATCAATATGTGATCCGGTGTGAAGAGAGAGACAGGTTAATTGAATATCTGAATGAGAAGGAAATCGGTACCATTATTCATTATCCGATTCCTCCGCATCTGGCAGAGGCATACCGGTATCTGGGGCATCACGAGGGAGATTTCCCGATTACAGAACATCTGGCTAAGACGGTATTGTCCATTCCGATGTATAATGGCATGACAGAGGAAGAACAGAATGTGGTTATAGATGCCTTGAACCGATTCTGATATGGCTTACCACATATGTAGCATGAATAACAAACTGACAGAACATCCTAAGGAGTATTTATGAGCTTAAAAGAACAGTGCCCTATCTTACATTTTGGAGATCTGGGAGACGAACGCGGAAAGCTTGTTGTGATTGAGGGCGGACAGGCCATTCCGTTTGAGATTAAGAGAGTGTTTTATATTTATGATTCGGATGATACGGTTGTCCGTGGACAGCATGCGAACCGGGAATCGGAATTTGTTCTGGTTAATGTGGCAGGCGAAAGCAAGGTGCGTATCACAGATGGCACGGAAGAAATCATTGTGAAGCTTGACAAACCGATGATGGGAGTTTATATTCCTAAAATGCTCTGGAAGGATATGTATGACTTTTCCAGGGATTCGGTACTTCTGGTATTAGCCAATACCCATTACGATGGATCGGAATATATTCGTGATTATGAGGAATATTTAAAAGAAATGAAGGACAGAAAGTGACAGGGACAATGGTATTTTGTACGTTATTTGACAGCTATTATCTGGATAAGGGATTGACACTCTATCGATCACTGGAAAAAGTGTCTGACAGGTTCAAATTATATATTTTCTGTTTGGATGATCCTTCTTATGAGATTCTGAAGGATCTGAGGCTTGAGCGGGCAGTGCCTGTTCATCATTCGGAAATAGAAGATGAAACCTTGCTGAAATTGAAGGAAGAGCGCTCCAAGGCAGAATACTGCTGGACCTGTACTCCGGTTACAATTGAATATGTCCTGAAGCACTTTAAGGAATCAAGCTGCACCTATATTGATGCGGACTTATATTTCTTTGCAGATCCTCAAATATTGTTTGACGAAATGGAACAGCCGGGAAATGATATCACCATTACCGCGCACCGTTTTAAGAATAACTGGAATGGCAGACGCTTATGTAAGAGAAGCGGGAAATACTGCGTGGAGTTTAATTACTTTAATCAGTCTGAGAATTCCCGGGAAGCTCTGAACTGGTGGAAGGAACGCTGCCTGGAATGGTGTTATCATCTGTATGAGCCGGAGCGGATGGGTGACCAGAAGTATCTGGAAAAGTTTCCGAAGCTTTTTAAGGGAGTTCATGAGCTGCAGCATTTAGGTGGTGGAGTGGCACCATGGAACCTTGGACAGTATGAACTGGCAGCTGCACAGGATGGGAAGATCCGGTTAAGGGTAAAAGGAAGCAGAGAAGAATTTCCGTTAGTTTTCTATCATTTCCAGAATTTAAGATATTTAAGTGAACAGAAAGTAAATATCAGCTCCGGAACACATTCCCGGAAATTAAAGGATGCCATTTACCGGCCTTATCTGCTGGCAATCGAAGAGAGCAGGGATACTTTAAAGAAATACGGAGTTACATTCAGTGTGAAGAAGGTTTATTCCAGTAATAAATTCATTGCCTTTCTTCAGGGAAATGTGCTGCGCTTTAAGGTAAAGAGCCTGTCTGATATTTATGACCTGAGGACCATTCAGAGCCATGCACATTATGGCAATATGGACGATGAATGCCTGCATTCAAACGGACATATGCCATGATTTATATGGTCAAAACGGTTCTGAATAGTCTGCAGATATTGTGACAAAATCACTTAGCAACACATATGGAGGGCCAAACAGCTCTATGAAAATTGTTCATGTTTGTTTGTCCATGGGATATACCGAGGGACTCAATTATCAGGAAAATGTAATTATTAAATATCAGGCAGGAGACGGACATGATGTCACATTGATTACCACAGATCATTGTTTCCATGAAGGAGAATGGGGACTTTGCCAGACGGAAAGTGACTATATCAATCCGGATGGCGTTCATATTATAAGACTTCCGTTTGCTTTCAGGATTCCTTATAAGATCAATAAACAGATAGGGATATTTAAAGGGTTTTATCCGCTGCTTGAGCAAATACAGCCGGATGTGATTTTTGTCCATAATCTGCAGTTTCAGGACATCCGTAAGGTGGCAAAATATAAAAAGCATCATCCGGAAGTGAAGGTAAATGCGGATAATCACAGTGATTTTTCAAACAGTGCACGGAACTGGTTTTCAAGAAATACATTATACCGTTTCTGGTGGAAACCGTGTGCGAAGGCGGTAGAGCCCTATGTGGATAAGTTCTTTGGCGTTATGCCGTCACGTGTGGACTTCCTACAGAATATCTATGGTATTGCAAAAGAGAAAACGGATCTGCTTTTCATGGGTGCAGACGATGAATGTTTGGAACGTGCAGCGTCACCGGAGATCCGAAAGGCAATCCGGGAGAAATATGGTATCCGGGAAGATGATTTCCTCGCGATGACGGGCGGAAAAATCGACTCGTTCAAAACCCAGACATTGCTTCTGATGGAGGCAGTGAAGGAAATTGAGCATCCAAGGCTTCGCCTGCTGATTTTTGGTTCTGTTGAAGAAGATCTGAAAGAAAGATTTGATGCTCTCTGCGATGGAAAGAAGATTCAATATATGGGCTGGGCCAGGGGAGAACAGCCATATGAATATTTTGCCACAGCAGATCTGATCGTGTTCCCTGGAAGGCATTCCGTATATTGGGAGCAGGTGGTGGCACAGGGAATTCCCATGCTGTGTAAATATTGGGACGGAACGACCCACGTAGATATTGGCGGTAATGTCCATTTCCTGAAAGAGGATTCCGTACAAGTGATTAAGACAGAAATTCAAAGGCTGTTGGATCATCCGGAAGAATATCAGGAGATGAAGCGGGCAGCGCTAAGTAACCGGCGGCATGAGTTTTCATATAAGCAGATTGCAAGAAGATCCATAGAATAGTTATGGGATGGTATAAAGTGATGAAGATATGGATTATTGGATATGGCGTTCCAAGTGAAAAGTATCCGATCAATGGAATTTTTTCATATAATCAGGCAAAGGCACTTGCACAATATAGTCAGGATCTGTCTGTCTGCTATATTGCATTGGATATTCGCTCTTTACGAAGATGGAGAAGATGGGGAATTCGTAAGTATGTGAAAGATGATATACAGATTATAGAATGTTCTGTTCCTGTTGGTGGGATACCGGCAAAATATAAAAATGGTATTTATCATACACTGTTGGCATATGCTTTGCGTTGTGCCCGGCGTTTGTGCGGAAAGCCCGATATTATTCATGCCCATTTTACCGAGATGGCATATGCCCTAAGTCAGTGCCGGAATTCTTATGATGCAGGGATCATTGTTACAGAACATTCAAGTGGAATCAATGAGCCTGTTATTGACCCGGAACTAAGAAGAATGGCAGAATACTGTTATTCAAAAGCAGACCGGTTAATCACAGTCAGTCCTTCTTTTCAGCAAAAGATCTATGAGGAATTTCATAAGAATTCTATCTTTATTCCCAATATCATTGATGAGCATATTTATTATTACAAAGAGCCATTCATAAGTAAGAGTGAGCCAATCAGATTTTTGGGAGTAGGAAGGCTGGTTCCGGTGAAGCAATATGATTTTATGATTTCCAGCTTTCTTGAGGCATTAAAAACGGATGATCAAATGGAACTGTACTTGATTGGTGATGGAGTGGAATATGGTAAACTATCGGGACTGATCAAAAAAAGCGGCAGGAATGATAAAGTTCATTTGCTTGGGCAGAAGAGTGCTGAAGAAGTAGCGGAATGGATGCAGAAGAGTCATTGTCTGGTAATCTCATCAGAAGCAGAGACTTTTGGGGCAGTTTGCGCAGAGGCTTTGATGTGTGGAAGACCGGTAATATCTACACGATGTGGAGGACCGGAATGTATGATTGACACACAAAATGGAATCTTATTGTCTGTCAATGATCAGGAACACATGAAAAATGCATTTCTGGAAATGAAACAAAGATATCAGAGGTATGAATTCCGGAAGATTGCCGAAAAAGCAGTATCCGGATTTGGAACCAATGCAGTATGTCAGGAACTGGTAACTGTTTATCAACAGGTGATGGAGGATAAAGGCAGGGCATGTGGCGATTGTTTATGAAATTGAATCATATTTTATATGGTAAAGGACTTCGGTTAAAGGGACTGCCATTTATATTTAACTGTCGCGGTGGACAAATTACGATTGGAAATCATTGTACCGTGAAAAGCTCTTTTCTTTCGAATCTGGTAGGACTTTATTCCAGAACAATTATTGTAACCAGAGTGCCGGGAGCCGTTATTCGAATCGGAGACCGGGTAGGGATTTCGGGCGCAACCATTTATGCAAGGAAGGGAATTACGATCGGAGACGATACCAATATCGGTGGAAATGTCAAAATCCTCGATAATGATTTCCATCCGATTGATCCTGAGGCACGCAGACTTGATGTGAAAGAACAGATTGGAACAGAGCCGGTTACTATTGGTAAAAATTGCTTTATAGGATGCAATGCATTAATATTAAAAGGTGTAGTTTTGGGAGATAATTGTGTTGTAGGTGCAGGCTCGGTAGTTACCGGGCAGTTTGAGGATAATTGTGTCATAGCGGGAAATCCGGCAAGGGTAATTCGTAAGCTTGGAGTATAGAGAAATATGAAAAAACCATTTACCAACCGTATTCTGGGTGTTAATATAGCAGTCACCAATATGCGGGAAGTTGTAAATTTAATTGTAAATAATGTAACGGATCTGCGGGGGAAATTTATCTGTCTTTCTAATGTACATACTACGGTTATGTCTGAAAAGGACGAAGAATATCGCAGCATCCAGAATTCAGCATTCTTAGCGCTCCCGGATGGCAGTCCGCTTGCTTTGGTACAGAGACTGAGAGGATACCGAGGAGCGGAGCAGGTAGCTGGTCCTGATTTAATGCCGGAAATCTGGAAAGCAACGGAACATACGGAATTGTCTCATTACTTTTACGGAAGTACGCAGGAAACAATTGAAGCACTTCATAAAAATCTGATCCGAAAATATCCGGAATTGAAGATAGCCGGGATGGAAGCACCACCGTTTCGACCCCTAACAGACGAAGAGGATCGGGAGACTATTGAGAGAATTAACGCTTCCGGTGCAGATTTTGTATGGGTTGGATTAGGAGCACCGAAGCAGGAAAAGTGGATGTATGATCACAGAGAACGGATTCATGCATTGATGCTGGGAGTCGGTGCCGGATTTGATTTTCATGCGGGGACGGTTAAACGCGCACCCAGCTGGATGCGGGAGCACTACCTGGAATGGCTATATCGCCTGATTCAGGATCCGAAGCGGCTTTGGAAACGTTATGTACAGACGAATGGAAAGTTTCTGCTGTTATCTGTGAAGGATGCATTCGTATGGAAGAAATATAAAGATGCAGATCGCAAAAATTTATTGATTTATGCACACTATTACTATCCGGATGTTGCATCTACAGGACAGATACTGACAGAACTTGCAGAAGGATTGCAGGATACTTTTCATACTACCGTGATTTGTACCGTTCCTTCTTATACCGGAAAAGTGTCCCAGCATTATCGGAAACATAAATATTATTATGAAAATATTAACGGCGTGGATGTCCTGCGGATTCGGGTTCCCGAATTTCGCAAGAACTTTGCTCCAAGCAGGATTGTGAATATCGTATCTTACTTTTTTTCAGCAATTGCGGCAACCGTCCGGGTAGAGCAGCAGGATTATATATTCACAATATCGCAGCCGCCTATATTGGGCGGGATGCTCGGAGTTATAGGAAAACGTCTGAAAAAGGCAAAATTGATCTACAACATCCAGGATTTTAATCCGGAACAGGTAAAGGCAGTTGATTTTACAAATAACAGAATGATATTAAGCACGATGATGTGGCTTGACAAGCGAAGCTGCCGGAGGGCTGATAAGATAATTGTTGTCGGAAGAGATATGGTAGATACTTTAAAACACCGTTTTCCAGATCAGTTGGTAAGTTATGCGCATATCAATAACTGGATCAATGAGCAGGAGATTTACCCATTGACGGAAGATGACCGGGAAGTAATTGCATTTAAGCAGAAATTTGGACTTGATGACAAACTTGTATTTATGTATTCCGGAAACATCGGATTATATTATGATCTTCCGAATATTCTGAAGATCATCAGCCGGTTCCGGAAGCATCGGGAGGTCTGCTTTGCCTTTATCGGAGAGGGATCCGTATTGGAAGAGCTGGAGGATTACAAGCAGACTCAAAAACTGGATAATGTAATCTTTATTCCATATCAGGACAAGAAGGATCTGATTTACAGTTTAAATGCGGGGGATGTTCATTTTGTAATGAATGCCAAAGGAATTAAAGGAGTATCGGTTCCAAGTAAACTCTATGGGGTGATGGCAGTCGGACGACCGGTACTTGGCATTTTGGAAGAGGGATCTGAAGCAAGACTTATTGTTGAAGAGGCACAATGCGGGATTACAGTAGCACCGGAGAGGTATGATGAAATAGCAGGGCTGATTCAAAAATTTATCTATGAATACAGTAAAGAGGAACGGATGAGAATGGGAGAAAACGGACATCGATATTTGTTGGAGCATTTAACGAAGGAAGTATCTATCGAGAAATACAAGGAAGAAATATTATCCTGTTGAGAAGAGGAATGATTATGTCTTTTTTTCTGTTTGCGAAACAATTTGTGGATATGTTATATCCATATCAGATTCTGGATTATCTGATGGTGATTCTGGTTGTTATTTTGTTAGTATATCAGACCGCATTGGTAAGGCCTGACATACGATCACATTTTGGAATCACGGATGGGATTATACTGTTGTTAGGAATTCTGCTTACGGTCACATTGTTTCGTTCGCAAGGAGGATACCAGACATACTTCAAGGTCATGTCGGCATTTCTGATGTATTTTGTGGGAAGGATTTATTATGATCGGATTAAGGAGTGCTATTCTGCGCTGACTCTTGCCTCATATTTGATTGTATATCTCAATTTTGGACATAGAATCTGGAACTTCAGAGGACATCTGTTACAAATAAAGGATGCGGGCGGAGACTGGTATTACAATGATACCGATATGGCTTTTGCTATTGTTCTGGCAATGGTTTTTATAGCTATGTTTGCGAAAAATACCATATTTAAATTAGTAACCATATTCCTGATCTGTCCCTACATGGTGTTTTATTCCGATGCGGGAATTCAGATGGTTCTGATGATTGCAGTGTATGTGATTATTGGTATTTATATTTTGGAATTGATTATCAGAAACAGAAAAGTGACCGGAGTATTGTTAAGCATTATGGTATTAGGACTATTGGGAATTGTAGTACTGGTGTATGCCCCCGTTCTTGGAATAGGACAACAGGAAGGTATCTTGAACCTGTTTACCGGGCGGTTCCTTGATCAGGGTAATATGTACAGCCGATATGTAGATTGGGATCAGGTTTTGACAAGATGCCGACAGGAACATTTGCTGACGCAAGTCTGGGGAGTTGGTATGGGGGCAGAATATTCCATACAGAGTTTATACCTGAAAATATACTATACGTTGGGATATGTTGGAATCGGCCTAAGTTTGCTTACCATAATCAGCATTTTATATTATGTTATGCGTGTGGAAGATCGTAAAACATTCTATCTTGCGGTAATCATGGCAATATTGCTTTTGGGAAGCGGTGTAACCGTAAATAGCATGGAAAGCACGCAGATGAGCTGGTTCCCAATGCTTTTTGCGGGAATGGTTATATCTTCTGTACAGGCTGGTGAAGGAGAAAGGAAATGTTAGCAATTATCACAGGGACAATCTGTCCATCCGGCGATATGAAACAGCTGGCGATATGTAATGCTGAGGAACGGCTGGAACAGTATAAGAAGAGTCTCCGGTTTTTTATCGGTTCCGGGGCATTTTCAAAAATTGTATTTGCAGAAAACAGTAATTATGGTGCAAAGGCATTGGAAGACCTATCTGATTATGCCCGGAAGAACAGAGTGCAATTAGAAATTCTTTCATTTGCCGGGAATACGGTACAGAGCATACTACAGGGAAAAGGATACGGAGAGGGCGAGATCATGCAGTATGTCATGGAGCATAGTGAACTGCTGAAGGGAGAAGCGTTTTTTGTTAAAATAACGGGAAGACTGCAGGTTCATAACATCAGAGAGATTACGAAAAAACTGAAAGAACAGAGAACCTATTTTAATATTCCGAACCGGACAAGAAAAGATATTTATGATACAAGAATTTATGCCATGCCAATCGAACAGTTCCGTGAGAAATTTATGCCTGTCTATACACAGGTTATGGATGATGAGGGAGTCTATCTGGAGCATGTATATACCCGTCAGATTGTGAACCGGGGAATCAGGGTATATAACTTTCCGGTCTACCCAAGAATTGAAGGAATCTCAGGATCAAGAGGAACAATTTACGTATATTCGGAATGGAAATGTAAAATCCGGGATATGATAAGCAGATTTAATTACTACACCATTAAAAAAAATAGGAAGAGATAAAAGAGATATGTTATTTAATTCGATAAATTTTATTTTATTCTTTCCGGTTGTATTTATTGTTTATTATCTTATGCCAAAGAAATTTCGGTATTTGTGGCTTCTCTTTACCAGCTATTTTTTCTATATGTGCTGGAATGCAAAATATGCGCTACTTTTACTGGCTTCCACAGCCGTCACGTATATAGGGGCAATACTGATTGATTGGGTGCAGGTAGCGGTTAATGATCCATGGAAAAAAGATAAACTTAAAAAAGCTGTTGTGGCAGTGAGCGTGCTGATTAATCTTGGACTTTTATGTTTTTTCAAATATGGAACATGGTTGCTCTCGAATGTGAATCATGTGCTGCATAAGAATTATTCCATGCCGTTTGATATTATCCTTCCGGTGGGCATCTCTTTCTATATTTTCCAGGCACTGAGTTATACGATTGATGTATATCGTGGTACAATTGAAGTGGAAAGAAACTTTTTCAGATATGCGCTGTTTGTTTCTTTTTTTCCACAGCTGGTTGCCGGACCGATCGAACGCAGTGGAAATTTGTTGGAACAATTGCGAAAAGGGCATGACTTTTGCTTTGAGAATATCCGATATGGGTTTCTCATCGTGTTACTCGGCTATTTTGAGAAGATTGTGATTGCTGACCGCGTGGCAGCCTATGTCAATGAGGTTTTTAATAATTATGAAGCATATGGATCTTTGCAGTTGATTCTGGCAATTCTTGGATTTTCTGTACAGATCTACTGTGATTTTTCCGGATATAGCCATATTGCCATTGGAACGGCAAGAATGCTTGGCATTCATTTGATGGATAATTTCCGCCAGCCATATTTTGCAACAGATATTAAAGATTTCTGGAATCGATGGCATATCAGTCTGTCCAGCTGGTTCCGGGATTATCTTTACATTCCATTGGGTGGAAACCGTTGTTCGAAGATTCGGCACTATATTAATATACTGGTTACGTTTCTGTTAAGTGGTTTATGGCATGGAGCAGCATGGCATTTTGTATTTTGGGGAGGAATTCATGGAATATACCGTGTGATCGGTGAAATGCTGAAACCGCTTAGAAGACAGATAGAGAGAACTAATCCGGTAAGAGCCGGAGGACATTTGGTAAAATGTTTCATTACATTTGGCTTAACATCGTTTGCCTGGCTGTTTTTCCGTGCAAATTCCCTGTCTGATGCTGTGCAGATTATAAGAAATATATTTGGAGAGGCTGCTGGACGCTATTGCAGCGAGTGGGGAATGGATGGAGCCAATATTACCCTGTTGTTACTTGCACTTATTGTGTTGATTCTGATCTCAATGGCCCAGGAAAGGAATATTTCTATTTATGTCTGGCTGAACAGGCAGGAAAAGTGGTTACCTTTCGTTGCTTATTTTGTATTTACAATATTAATTCTTATTTTCGGAATATGGGGAGATTCCTATAATGCGGCATCGTTTATTTATTTTCAATTCTAATTCCAAAGTTCGGTCCGTTATCTGGATTTGTTTGTTTTTGGTGATGGTATTAGTAACAATGAATTTGTTATCCAATAAGCTGGAAGTGAAAGACAGTGAAAAGAAATATTATGATTATTTCAATACGAAAGATGAGATCGATGTGGTGTTCCTTGGAACGAGCCATATGATCGACGGAATACTACCTACCATATTGTATGAAAAATATGGAATTACTTCCTATAATTTAGCCAATCATGGGGAACTGATGCCAACCAGTTACTGGGTGTTACAAAATGCATTACCATATCATACTCCCCAAGTGGTCGTAATCGATCTGTTTGTTGTGAATGCGGAAGGAACCTATTATAATAAGGCATTTTCACATTGTTCTTTGGATGCGTTTCCATTGACTGCAATTAAGCTTCAGGCTATTTGGGATTTGTTTGATGACAATGAAACCAGAATGGAGTTTATCAATAATTTTAATACCTACCATAGTAGATGGAATGAGGTGTTTTTACTGGGAGATATGTCACATATTCCTCATTATGGAGGTGCAGAACTGTTAATCGAAGCAGAACCAAATCCTGGACCTCTTACGATAGGAACAGCAGTAGATGAAACTATGACAGAAGGAATGCTCTATTTTGAAAAAATACTGGATCTTTGTGACCGGAGAGGGATTCAGGTGGTATGCACAAATCTTCCGTACAGTGGATTTGAAGAAAAAATAGGAGCTACTAATTACGCAAAACAAATTTTGAAAGAACGGAATATTCCCTGCATTGACTTCCAGCTTGATGCGGACATGATCGGATTAAACTTAAACGCAGATTTTCGTGATTCGCATCATCTTAATGTAGCAGGTGCTGCTAAAGCAACAGACTACATTGGGGAGTTCCTTAGTGATCAGTACTTTTCAGATAATATGGAGAAAAAATCTTTGAGTTATGATAATCTGTGTAGGAAGGCACGTAGTGATATAGAGTATCTCTTGGGGGATGAGGCTGATATCAATCATGTTTTAATGCTTACAGATGCTTTCTCTTATGATATGATATTAGAGATCGGACCATATGAAAAATTTGGTTCTTATGAATTGATGCAATCCTATCTTAGGGATATGGGATTTGAAGTATTCATTCCGGAATCCAGTGAGATATCGCAGAGATACAGCACATTTGGTGATTATGCAGAAGCTGGGACAGAAAGAAATACTGCGAAGATATGGATTTATGACCAGAATGGAGAACTGGTGACAGAACGGGAATTCTTGATAGAAGAATAGATGAGGAAGAAAACATGCTTTTTTCCATTGTAACAGTCTGCTATAATAGTGAGAAGACAATTGAAACTACGATTAAAAGTATTCTAAATCAAACCTGTCAGGATTATGAATATTGGATCATTGATGGGAAGTCTACCGACAGAACGGTACAGATTATTCAGCAATATGAACCATTGTTTCAGGGAAAACTAAAATGGATATCTGAGAAGGATCAGGGAATCTATGATGCAATGAACAAGGGAATTGAGCATTCATCGGGAGAACTGATTGGTATATTGAACAGTGATGACTATTATGAGAGTGATGCATTGGAAAAGATAGCCAAGGTCTATCATGGAGAGCCATATTGCATTGTATACGGAATGATCAGAACCATACGAGACGGGAAAGAAGTTATGGTATACCTGAAGAATCACGAGCTTCTTGAGGAAGACATGATTGCTCATCCTGCATGCTTTATTACTAAGAAATTGTATGATAAATTTGGTAAATACTCTTTGGATTATCCATATTCTGCAGATTATGAATTCATGCTGCGGATCCATAAAAATCAAGAAATACATTTTGTTAAACTTTATGAGATTCTTACCAATTTTAATCTTGATGGAGCATCAAATAGTGTAAGAGCGTATAGGGATACATTGAGATTGTTAAAACAATACGGGATTTTGAAAAGAAAAAAATTTTATTATGAGATGATAAAAAGTGAAATTACTAAACTTATTAGAAAGTAATGATAGAAAAATGCGGGTAATCTATGAAACTAGTACTTGTTAATACGGGCATTAATAAAAGTTCAGCACCGTATCGATTATGTGAAGCGATTAATAAAAAAGGGATAGAGGCTGAGTTATTAGTGGCCGAAACCGAATTGGAAGAAACTCGAATACATAAGGTCGAAAAAACGTCATGGTATCGTTTCTTTCGAAAATTAGATACATTATTTTTTAAAGTGGAAAACAAATTATTGTATCAGAAGAGGGGAAAGCTACCGTTTTCTTTTTATAGAATAGGAATGGATATCTCAAAAGAGGAGGTAATTCAAGAAGCAGACATTGTAGTTTTGAATTGGGTTTGTGGTAACTTCATTTCACCATATGGAATCAGGAAATTAATAAAAAAGAATAAGAGAATTATGCTGATATGTCATGATAATTGGCATTTTACAGGGGGATGCCATGTCCGTATGGGATGTGAAAGATTTATGAATGAATGTGGAAATTGTCCTGAATTGCATTCGAAATATAAGAATGATTGCTCAAACCGAATGTTCAAGCTAAAGAGGAAGTGTTTTAGTAAAGGGAAAATGATTATAGTATCGCCTAGCCGTTGGATGGACGACAACGTGAAACGAAGTGCGTTATTATATGATTTTCCACATTATATAATACCAAATACTTTAAACACGGATTTGTTTCGACCAATAGGAAAAAAGTTATTAAGAGAGAAGTACGAAATATCGGATGACTCTTTGGTGCTTGCATTTGGAGCAATTAATGCTGTTTCAACATCATATAAAGGATATAAAGAACTAAAAGAGGCATTATTGATATTAGAACATAATTTGAAAAAAAATCAGCAAATTGAAGTGATAATCTTTGGCGATTCAAAGGTGCAGAAGAATGCTGGAAATTTTAAGGTGCATTTCACTGGATATCTAACACAAGAAGAGATGGTAGAATTATATAATTCTGCGGATATTTATATTGTTCCATCCTTAGAAGATAGCTTTAATTATACGGTGGCAGAAAGCTTGGCCTGCGAGACACCTGTGGTGGCGTTTAAAACGGGGGGGATAGTGGATATAATTGATCATAAGGTAAATGGATATCTGGCAGATTATAGAAATGTTGAAGATTTGGCTGTTGGAATTCAATGGGTTATAGATAATAATCAAAATAATTATCTAGGAAAGCAGGGAAGAGATAAGGTAATAAAATGTTTTTCCAATGATATTGTGGCAACAAAATTTATTGCACTTTGTGACAATTTTCTAAAGAGTAATGGAGAATAGAGATATGGAAAATAACTATGAAATTCCAATTGTGCTATTTGTTTTTCGTAGATTAGACAGTGTCAAACTTTTAATGGATATCATAAGTAAAATCAAGCCGCAGAAGTTATATATTTATGCGGATGGTGCACGTGAGGGAAGAGATAAGGAGCAGCAGCAAGTTGAGGAAGTGCGCAAATATGTTTGTAATGCGGTGAATTGGAAATGCGAGTCCTATATTGAGTTTGCGCAAATTAATAAAGGTTGTGCACGTAATATTTGCGAAGGACTGAATGAGGTATTTCAAAAAGAAGAAATGGCAGTTATATTTGAAGATGATGCGCTCCCAACTGAGGCATTTTTTCAATATGCACGAATTTTATTAGGAAAATATAAATATGACCAAAGGATACAATATATAGCTGGATATAACGCAATAGGCAATAATGATATCATAAATGAGAGTTATACATTCTCCAAAAATGCTCCAATGTCTGGAGCAATAGCAACATGGGCAGATCGTTGGTTGGAATGTGATTTTCGAATGCAAAATTGGCCACAAAATAAAAGAAGAAATAGATTTAAAAAATATTTCTTTTCTTTGGAATTATATCATGTGATTTGTTCGGCTATGGACGATTCTTATTTGAATATTAATGATGGATGGGATTACCAATTTCATCATGATATGTTAGATAAGGAGCGTTATGCAATTGTGCCAAAATGTAATCTGGTAGAAAGCCAGATATATTGTGGAAATGCATTTCATCCGTTAAATAGCGTTCAGGAAAAAAAAGTCGAAGAAATAATTGGCCATGCTGGGAAAAAGATCTGTTTTCCAATGGTAGAACCACAGGAAGTATATTGGAATCGCGAATATGATAAGTTAAGACAAAAGTTGTTTTTGGGTATTAATGGAAATTATTTTCAACGGCATAAATACTATTTGTATCGAAGAGTGAAGGATTTAATGTATAGATATATGCCGGTTAAAATGTGGAATATGATAAAAAAAATATTAAAGGCTTAGAGAAGGATAAAAATGAACTATATTAAATCAATAGGAAAAATATTAAATCAATTAAGTTATATGTTAACGGCGAGACAAAGAAAAACGGGCATTGCTGTTACCATAATGATAGCAGTGGGGTCGTTTCTTGAGACATTAGGAGTTTCTGCAATATTACCATTTATTGAAGCTATTTTGACACCGGAAGAAGCGCAGAATAAGTGGTATGTAAAGATTGTTCAAAGAATTTTGCATTTTTCTGATATGGGAAGAATTACAATAGTAATTGGAATCTGCATTATTTTTGTTTATTTTCTGAAAAATGCATATATTTACTTTTCTACAATTATACATACAAGTTATAGAAGTAAAATTCAGAAGTATTTGTCTACCAAAATGCTTCGTTCCTATATGAATCGGAGTTATGAATTTTTTACAAGTATTAATACGGCAGAAGTCCAGAGAAGCATAGGTACGGATATTATGGGGGTCTATGATTTGATGGATAATTTGTTTCGTTTTGTGGGAGAATTTTTAACCGCATTGTTTATAGGGGCATTTTTAATTGCAACAGATGCCTTTATGGCAATTTGTATTATTGTAATTGCTGGTGCGTGCTTTATGGCAATTACAGTTGGCCTAAAAAAGAAAACAAGTTACTATGGAGAACAAAAGAGAATAAAAGATAAAGAAAGAGTGAATTGTTCTCTTCAGGCTATTTCAGGGTTTAAGGAGATTAAGGTGACTCAGACTACGGATTATTTCGTTGATGCTTACGACGAGGCATATGAACAACAACGAGTTGCCGAAGTTAAAAATGAATATATTGCAAATCTTCCGGAACGAATTATTGAATCTATGTGCGTTGCCGTGTTGATGGGAATAATTTGTATTCGCATTGCTATGGGAGCAAATATGACAACGTTTATACCTAAATTATCGGTTTTTGCTGTCGCTGCATTCCGTTTGTTACCATCAGTTTCCAGAATGTCTAGGTATACGAATGGTATTATTTTCTACAATCCATTCCTGCAAAGTGCATATGAAAATTTGAAAGAAATTGACCAATATGATAAGAATGTGAGAAGTGGACAAAGTGAATTGGAGAAAGAAAAAAACGATAATAGATATATTCCGTTTAATGATGAAGTTAGAATCAGCCATATTGATTGGAAGTATTCCAGAAGTGAGAAGATGATATTATCGGATTTATCATTATCAATCCACAAGGGTCAGGCCATAGGTTTAGTTGGAGCGTCAGGAGCTGGAAAAACCACGTTGGCAGATATCCTATTAGGCTTGTTAAAGCCCAAAAAGGGAACGGTTTATGTTGATGGAATGGATATTTTTCAATATCCAAAGCAATGGAGTAAAATTATCGGATATGTTCCTCAAAGCATCTTCTTATCGGATGATACCATAAGAAATAATGTTGCATTTGGACATGCTCCGAGTGAAATTAATGATAATGATGTTTGGAATGCACTGAGAGAGGCGCAGCTTGAAGAATATATCAAATCACTGCCAGAGGGATTAGATACGCAAGTAGGCGAACGTGGAATTAAGTTTTCAGGTGGACAAAGACAGAGAATTGCAATTGCCAGAACACTTTATAATAATCCTGAAATTATTGTGTTGGACGAAGCTACTTCAGCATTGGATAATGAAACTGAAAAAGCAGTTATGGAATCCATTGATGCTCTGCAGGGATATAAAACCTTGATTATAGTGGCACATAGACTGACAACAATTCGACACTGTGACAAGATATATGAAATAGCGAATGGAAAAGCAATTGAAAGAACCTGGGATGAAATAGCAGGGGAGAATAATAAATCATCACAATGAGGTGGGGATGACAATGAACCTATTATTTTTAGGTCCCTTTATATTGTTATTATTGGGATTGGTGCTTATTTATAAATCAGATGAGAAACAAAGCATTGCAGAAAATACTATAATTGGATTTATTACAGAACTTTGCTTGGGAGGAGTAATTGTACAGTGTCTATTAATTTTGCACTTAAAAATCAGTCTGGTAAGTGTTGGAGTCGGTTATTTTGTGTTTGCATTGCTTATATGGATTTATATTATATACAGTAAACGTGTGCAAAAATTATATTTATCATCTTGGGATGTATATGCAATTATATTTATTGCAATGTGGTTTGGCTATGTTTTTGCAAAAACATTTTCGTTTGATTTAAATAATATTTATCGTAATTCAGATCCGGGGTATCATTATTGGAAAGCCATGCAGGTGGTAAATACCGGAAAAGTAACAAGCAGCATGTTTTTTTCTGAGGTGTATAATGCATTGGTGATTGAACTATTAATGCCGTTTTTGAGCAGAATAAATTATTATAAAGCCTTTATTTTGGCAGATACATGGTCTACGATATTGAATATTTTGCTGTTTTATGTGTTGACAATAGACATATGCAAAAATAAACTTACAAAGCTATTACTTCCGATTATCTGTTTCCTATACTTTATGGGATGGCCATTTTTTAATTATATTATTGGCGGATATGTATATTTCGGGACAGGTGTAACATTATTTTTATATGTGATTTATCTGTTAAAGCATTTTTATAATTGTGAAGGCAGAAAACAAAAAGTGGGTTGTTTTGCATTGCTTTTGGTAGGATGCTATAATGTTATGATATGCTATATGTTATTTGCACCTATTTTAGGACTGGTAGTAATTGCATGCTTATTAATAATGATTAAGCAGGGAAAAATAAATATAAATAGAAAATTAGTAACAATTGGGAGTGTAGGAATATTAGGTGCAATAATACTATTGGTGTTCATTGCATATTATGGATACTTTGGTGGCAATACGCAATATTTAGTAAGCTCTTTGCAGCGGAATGGAGGAATACAAAAAGAACTGTATAAAGATTTTATTTTTTTATTACCGGCATTTTTGTATATGGTGATTCAGTGTTGGAGACAAAGGAAAGTGGATATAATTATTGTCAGTGCAATCATTATAGGTATTGTCATCTTATTTACCTTTGGATTGTGCTTTGCAGGGATTATTTCACCATATTATTATTATAAGACATATTATCTGTTCTGGGCGCTTTTATGGCTCATAAATATATATGCAATAGATTATTTTATGCAAAAGGATATGGCTATAGTGATTGCATATGGAATGCCATTTTTGTTTGCTGTGTTTATGACCCTTTCTGGATGGGATTGGCGTCTGGCTAAAAAAGGAATTATTGTGGATGAAGTATCTTTTCGACATATGCCGTCACTGTTCTCTATTTACGATCGGGCAGAAATATTTATCAGCCAAGAGGATGATAATTCAGATAAAGCGGGATTGAGTGATATATGCCAGTATATTGATAAGGATTATCCAGAAGAAGAAAATAATATCCCATTAATCTATACACAATATTATTTGGGACCGTGGTATTTAACTTACACCGGGGCAGAGAGTGTATATGCTCCTGAACCGGAAGAAATGGAAGAAGCTGTCAGAAAAATGAAAAGTGAAGGATACCATTATATTGTGATACATCAGAATTCTGACGCTTATCGCAGTTTAGTGTCTCTGTTTGAACGATATGACTTATTATATACCAATGGTTATTATGGATTATATCGTCTTGACAATTAAGAGGGAGTTGTTTATGACAAAGATAATTTTGATCATTCCGGCTTACAATGAAGCACAGAATATAGAACGGCTTATACAAAGGATTACTGAGAACTATCCAGAATATGATTATATTATTGTTAATGATGGATCGACGGATGCAACATATAACATTTGTAAACAGCAAAAGTTTAATGTATTGAATCTCCCAGTGAATCTTGGAATAGGAGGAGCAGTACAGGCAGGGTATCTATATGCAAAACAGAATGGATATCAGATTGCGGTGCAAATTGATGGAGATGGACAGCATGACGTTGCGTATGTGAAAAATGTGATTGAACCGATTCTTCAAGGACAGGCAGATGTAGTAATTGGTTCCAGATTTATCGCAAAGGAAGGATTCCAAACATCATCAAGCCGTAGATTTGGAATTCGGATTTTGAGTTCATTTATCTGGTTATGTACAGGAAAACGAATTTATGATGTTACCAGTGGGTTTCGAGCTGTTAATAGCAACTTCATTAACATTTACAGTATGGACTATCCAAGGGATTATCCGGAACCGGAAGCTCTTGTCAGCGCAATGGTATATGGGGGAAGAGTAAAGGAAGTTCCAGTGGTAATGAAGGAACGGCAAGGAGGAAAAAGCAGTATTAATCTGAAACGTTCCATTTATTATATGATTAAGGTTTCTTTAGCTATTTTCATACGACGACTGAGTTATGGGGTAAGAAGAGATAAGGGAGATAAGAAGAAATGATTCCGGTTACTTTAAGAGTAGTGTTAACCATAGGAATATTGTTGTACTATGTTGTTATATTATATTTTCTAAAGAAAAAAGCGTTAGAGCTGAAGTATACATTATTGTGGCTGGGTGCAGGGGTGGTTATGCTGCTATTTATAATTTTCCCAAGCATACTGGTGTGGCTGATACAATGCTTAGGTGTAGAGAGTCCAATGAATGGACTGTTTTTTCTTGTGATTGCATTTTTGATGATGATATGTATGACGTTAACATCTATTGTATCCAGGCAAACTAGAAAAATTAATCGTTTGGTTCAACAGATTGCTATTTTGGAAAATAAAATGGACAAAGATGGTGAAATGGAGAAAAAAGTGTGAACCGAATATTGTTTATATCGCATGAACGAAAAATGGGTGGTGCCAATTTCGCATTATATGAGTTGGTAAAAGAATTGCAGGATGCTGGAAATCAGGTATCGGTTGTTGTATTATATAAAGGATGTCCAATTGACAAGGAGTTAAAAAAAGGTGGGATTAAAACCTTTCCCTGTTTTTTTGGATGGTGGCAGCAACCGGAAAACTGGTCGTTTTTCTTAAAATGGGCATTTCGGCTATTACATTGGTTACAGTGGATTTCTGTAATTCGAATTTCAAAGTTTGTTCGAAAAGAGAAGATACAAATTATCCATTCTAATTCAAGTGTAATTGATATTGGTGCTCAGGTGGCTGAAAAAACAGGCTGCAAACATGTGTGGCATTTCAGAGAATTTGGAGCAGAACATTATCACTTTGAATATATGTGCGGCCGAGATAAAGCAATTGAATATATTCAAAATCATTGTGATAAAGTTGTTTTTATATCTAATGCGCTACGTGATGCGTATTCCGATATAAAAATGAATAATAAAGTAACAGTAATATATGATGGAATAGTTTCGGCAGTAGATGCTGAGAAGTATATTGACTGTGATGTTCACAAAAGGAATGATTCTGAAGAATGTAATTTTTTGGTTGCAGGAGCTATAAGTCCCGGGAAAAATCAAAAAGTGGTTTTAGAAGCAGTAAAAATATTAGTGCGGGATATGGGAATACCGGAAGAACAGTTTCATGTTTTTTTCGCGGGAGAAGTAACTGCACTTAAAGAATCTCGGCATTATATGGATGAAATGGAGAATTATATAAATCGCTATAAATTGAATAATGTATCATTTGTGGGATTTGTGCAAAACATGGTGCAATTTCGGAGAAAAATGCATGTTGCTGTTATACCATCAATGTATGAAGCATATGGAAGAGTTACCTTGGAGGCAATGCTGAACCGGGAATTGGTATTGGCATCTAATAGTGGATCAAATTCAGAACTTATTGGAAAGGATGAACGCGGACTACTATTTGATTGTATGAATCCTAATGAATTGGCGCTAAAGATGCAACATGCAATAAGCAATGAAGAAACAGAAAGAAAAGAAAAAGCCCAAAGATATGTATGCAGATTCCATACGCGGGAAGAAGCCTGTAAAAATATTCAAAATGTATATAATGAAATTGTAGGAGTCAAAATGTAATGAGCAGGATTGCAATTTTTACTAGCTCTATATATAGTATGGGCGGAGAACAACGTGTTGTATGTATTATGGCAAATGAGTTTGCCAAAACACATGATGTTACTATTTATACAATGGATTCGCCTAAAAAAACAGAAGATTATTATGGTCTTTCATCTAAAGTTACTGTAGAACATTATTTACCCTATCAGGGAGACTGGGTGTCATTTGGTTTGAGAGCATTAACGCATTTGATACCGATTACAGTATATGATTGGTGGCCTGAACTCTTAGAGCGTGCATATTGTTATGACAAGTATGCGGATGAAATGCTTGAAATGATAGAGGGAAAGTTTGATGTTGTTATTGCAACCGCATGGCAACTATCTATTTTATTAGGAAAAGCACGTAAGAAAGCAGGCACTAAATTCTATGCTATAGGCTGGGAACATAGTTCCTATGAAGCATATTTTGAGATAAGGTATTTTTATTTATATAAACACAAAGAGTTATTTATAAATAACGTTAAAAATTTATCCGAAATAATTGTGTTAAATGAGGATTATAGTGAAAAATATAGAAAAAATTTGGGCCTTACAACAAAAGTCATTTATAATCCGATTAGTTTTTGGAGGGATGAAAAAGCAAAATTATATAATAAGCAATTTATTGCATATGGGAGATTGGATAAATGCAAGGGTTATGATTTATTATTGGAAGCATTTGCTATATTTTCGAAGGATGAAAAAGAGTGGACATTAAAAATAGCAGGAACTGGCAAACTAGAAAGAGGCTTGAAGAAAAAAGCCAGAAAACTAGGGGTTCAAAATAGAGTGCTATTTGTTGGATATGAAAGAGATGTTCGAAAACTATTATTAGAGTCATCGGCGTTTTTATTGTCTTCGAGATTTGAGGGATTTCCAATGTGTGCCATAGAAGCGTGCGAAGCTGGACTTCCTGTTATAGCTTTTGACATTCCAGCTATGATACCATTTAAGACACATAATGTCGCAACTGTTGTTGAGTGTTTTGATATAGAAGCCTATTCTAAAGAAATGAAAAAGATAGCAAATAGTTATAAGATGAGATATACCATGGGGCAAAAGGCAATGGAATTTGCAGAACAATTAAAGGCAAAAGAAATTGTTAAAAAGTGGAGTATATAACGAAGTGAGGGTGACATGAAAAAGGGATATTATGTATATGTAGAAAATTGTGGTTCATCTGGTGTGATGAAGAAAATAGAAATGCAACTTGAGACATTTTCTAAAGAACTTGATATCCAAGCAATTAAATTAGAAACTGTGAAACGAACATTGCTCCAAAGAATTTGGGCACTGTTGCCATGGAATTCTTTTCAGCGTGAATATGACAAGGCTATTTCTCAATTAAATGATCCAGATTTTGTATATATTAGAAGAATATATGTAGACCATGAGTATGTTTCTTTCTTAAAAAAAATAAAAAGCAGATACCCAAAATGTAAAATTGTTATTGAACTTCCTGTGTATCCATATAAAAAGGAAATGTTGTCGACATTCTATACCTGCATAGCATACTGTAAAGAGATATTTTATCGTAGAGAATATTCTAAATATATTGATCGATTTGTCACTTATTCAAACGATGATGTGATTATGGGAATTCCAACCATTCAGACGATGAATGGGATAAATGTTGCAGAAATTATCCCTATAGAAGTAGAAAATAGATATGATAGGGATAATATTCATTTGCTTGCTGTGGCATTGTTTGCAAGACACCATGGATATGAGAGAATGATAAAAGGATTAAAAGACTATTATGAAAAAAAACCAAGCAGAAAAGTATACTTTCACTTAGTAGGCAATGGTTCAGAGGAGCATTTATATAAAAAGTTAGTAAATAAATATAGACTAGAAGAATATGTTAAATTTCATGGACCATTATATGAAGATAAACTTAATAGTATATACAACAGGATGGATGCGGGAGTGGCTGCATTAGGGGTTTATAAAGACGGATTAGCGAAATTAAGTACCATAAAAGCACGAGAATATTTAGCAAAAGGATTGCCCGTTATTTTAGGTGCAGAAGATAATTTATTTAATGGTAAAGGGGCTGATTATGGAATTCTTTTTCCTAATGATAGTTCCAATATAGATATTCATAGAATTATCGCATATTTAGATGATTTATACAGAAATTGTAATCGAAGTGAAGTGGTTGATGATATTAGGAAATTTGCAATAGAAAATGTGGATAATAGTATTACATTACATCCAATAGTACAATATATTGAAGGATAAATATTAATATGGAGAATATAGTATATGTTTGATAAGTTGATTTCTGGTATATTATCAACAGCAAAGGGTCAAAATATATGGCTTTTGCGTAAAAAAGGAGCTGTTATTGGAGAAAATGTTTCCTTGCTATCGGCAACTATTGATAAAAACACAGCTTGTTTAATTGAAATTGGAAACAATGTAACAATAACTAACGCGACCATATTAGCACATGATGCATCGACAAAATGTTTTCTTGGTTATACTAAGATAGCTAAGACAAAAATTGGAAATAATGTATTTATTGGGTGGCAGGCAATTGTGTTGCCAGGAGTAACGATTGGTGACAATGTAATAATTGGAGCTGGGGCAGTTGTAAAAAGTTCTATTCCTTCAAATAGCGTTGCAGTTGGGAACCCTGCTCGAGTTATTTGTACACTAGATGAATATATAGAAAAGAATAAAAATAATATGAGACAAGTTCCTGTGTATCAAATTCCGGTGTGCATGTTGAAAAAAGATAAAAAAAGTGAATTGTCGAAACAAATTGGTAACCAGACATGGTATGAATTATAATCAATATATAGAAACGAATTAGCAGAATCTATCATACTAAAACAAGGAAAGAAGAATGCATTTATGGAAGGGAAAATTAATGTAACAAAATCCTCCATGCCAAAACTTGAGGAATACGTCAATGAAATTAGGGATTTGTGGGATACAAGATGGCTCACTAATATGGGCGAAAAGCATAATAGACTTGAAAAAGAACTTAAAGATTATCTTCATTTGAATAACATATCACTAATGGTAAATGGTCATTTGGCATTGGAGCTTGGATTACAAGTTCTTGGCTTAAAAGGGGAAGTAATAACAACTCCATTTACATTTGCCTCTACAACGCACGCAATTGTAAGAAATGGACTGACACCAGTATTTTGTGATATTAATTATGATGATTATACGATTGATGTCAATAAGATTGAAGCTTTAATAACGGATAAAACTTGTGCTATTATGCCGGTTCATGTTTATGGCAATGTATGTAATGTGGAAGAAATAGATGCAATTGCAAAGAAGTATGGGTTAAAAGTTATTTATGATGCTGCACATGCTTTTGGTGAAACATATAAGGGTGAAGGCGTTATGAATTTTGGTGATATGTCCATGCTTAGTTTCCATGCAACAAAGGTTTTTCATACAATTGAAGGTGGTGCTATTTGCTATAAAAATGCTGAGTACAAGGATGGTATTTATAAATTACGGGACTTTGGTATTAAGGATGAAGAGGTTGTTGATGGTATAGGGGCTAATGCAAAAATGAATGAGTTTGCAGCTGCTATGGGGTTGTGTAATTTAAAGCACATCGACGGAGAAATTTTGAAAAGACAACATGTAGTTGAATTGTATAGAGAGAATCTGATGGGGATGCCCGGGATTAAACTTAATAAGATAAATAGTCAGGTTAAGTCAAATTATGCCTATTTTCCAGTAGTGATTGATGAAAAAATCGCTGGGTATACTAGGAATGAGATGTATGAATATCTCAAAACCAAAGGTGTCAATACTAGAAAATACTTTTATCCGATTACGAATTCCTTTGAAGCGTTTCATAACAAGTTTGATACGGACTTAACTCCGGTAGCGATACATATTTCAAAGAGAGTTTTGACACTTCCGCTTTATGCAGATATGCAAGATGAGGATGTGTTAAGAGTATGCAGTGCATTTAAGGATTGGAGATATAAAGCAAATGCAAAATGAGAAAATAGGAATATTGACATTAAGTTCAGCTGAGAATTATGGGGCTGTTTTGCAAAGTCATTCCCTTTGCAAGTTCCTGAATGATTATTACGGCTATACAGAAATTATTGATTTTGTCCCGGATTTTATGGTTGGTAGATATCCTATTTTCTGGCTGAATAAAGAAAATCCTTATAAATTTTTGAAATCGCTCATTATAGCATTGCTTTATTTGCCAATTCTTTTAAAAAAGAGAAAAAGATTTAATGACTTCAGATATAAAGAATCAGTGTATTCTCAAAAGAAGTATTACAGAGTATTTGATGAGGATATATATGATAAATACATTGTCGGCAGCGATCAAGTCTTTAATTTGGAATTGACGAGATATGATGAAGAATTTTTCTTGCCACACGTGAAGGATAATTCAAAAAAAAATACCTATGCCGCCAGTCTGGGAGTAACCCAACTTGATAATAAATCTAGAATTTTACTTGAAAAATATTTGAAAAATTTTAATAGCATTTCGATTAGAGAAAAAACGGGTTGTGAAATGATAAATTCTTTGTTGAACAATCATGTTGCTCAGCAAATGTGTGATCCAATATTTTTGAATGACAAAAAGTATTGGGAATCAAAATGTGGTAGAAAATTGCATAATAAGAAATATGTACTCATATATACGTTTAAAAATTTAGGCACATGTATAGATATTTGTAATATGTTGAATCAAAATCTGGATGTTTTATATATTAATAATGATTTTAGAAAATGTAATCCTAGGGTTAAAAATATTAGAGGTGTTGGACCAAGAGAGTTTTTATCGTTAATTAAAAATGCTGAGTGCGTTATAACTGACTCGTTTCACGGAATGGCGTTTTCGATTGTTTTTAATATTGATTTTTACGCTATTTTGTATCCAGGAACAGAATCTAGATTTAAAGATTTACTGAATGCTCTGGAACTAGATAGTAGAATAGTGTGTGGACCAATTGACATGAATCGTATTGATTATTCTCGGGTTAATAAGCATTTAGAGACTATGAGGTATAAATCAAAAAAATATTTTGATAGTATCTTTATGTAATTGGAGGAAAGATGAATTTACACATAATTCCAAATGAAAAATTTTCAGAAAAATTTATACAACTTATTGAAGATGAGTATCCATCGGGCTCTAATCTCGTTTATATGTATCCAAATGGGAACTTTGATATTGGAAATTATAAGTGTTGTAAAAAAATAAAGTCTTTTAAGGAAATTGATTTTAAAAAACTTGATAGAAAAGATAAACTCTTTGTGCATGGCTTTTATAATTATGGGCTTATAAGATTCTTGTGCCGCAATTATAGAAAATTCAAAAACAATCAACTTGTAATGGTTATTTGGGGTGCTGATATATATAATGCAATTTTGCTAAATAAGGGGGAATTCCATCCTGGGCTATTTATAAATGAACTGTTCAAAAAATATTTAATTAGCAAATGTCACATTTTTATGACATTTGCGTATACTGACTATGATATTGCCCAAAAATGGTACAAGGTAAATGGTAAACAGTTTGACTGTCTGTATCCATCAAATGTTGATATTACTCAATTGGATAATCTTAAGCTAAAAAATAAATTACATGATAAATGCAGAATACTTATAGGGAATAGTGCTGCTAAAACCAATAATCATATAGAGGCAATGGATTTTTTGACACATTTTAGGGACGAGAACATTGAAATCGTTTGTATCCTTTCTTATGGCGGACCAAAAGGGTATATAGATGAGGTCATCAATTACGGTAGAGAAAAATTTGGAGATAAATTCAAACCGGTTATAAATTATTTGCCTCCAGATGAGTATTCAAGATTGTTGAGCCAGATAGACATTGCTGTTTTTAATCATAATAGGCAGCAGGCTACAGCTAATATTGAGATATTATCATATCTTGGGAAAAAGTTATTTATTAGATCGGATACAACTACGTGGGATCATTATGTTATACGTGATAGGTGCTCGTTTTATGATACAAAACTGATTGAAAATATGACGTATGATGATTTTGTGTCTTTTTCTGAAAAATCAATCAAAAATAATGTTGCATATTTTAGAAAGATATGGGATTTGAATTATGTCAAATCTCTTTGGGATAATGTGATGGAGTTTGAGTACAAAAAATGAAAAAAAAAGATTTATACAAGAATATTGTATTTGGCTTTGGCGGACAATTTATTGTAATTGTTTTAGGAATAATAATTCCTAGAATTATGATTGAATCGTACGGATCAGATACGAATGGGTTAATTAGTACTATATCACAAATTTTTTCCTATCTTGCATTATTGGAAGCTGGAATTGGACAGTCTGCAAGAATGGCATTATATAAACCCTTATCCCAAAGAGATGAAGAAGGCATATTGTTTGTTTATAGCGCTGCGTTGTCTTATTATAGAAAAATATCTTTTTTTTATGGGATAGGAGTTCTAAGCCTATCTTTGATATGTCCATTTATTATTAAGACACATGTGAGTTTTTTTACTGTTTTTTGGGTGACTTTATTAGAAGGTATGTCTGGGGTTGTTACTTTTTCTTATATACAAACGCCTTCGGTGCTGTTTGATTCTGATGGGAAAGGCTATATTAATAATGCTATTGGTTTAGGAAACAGAATAATTGGATATGCTATAAAAATCCTTCTGGCTTTTTGGAATGTAAATATTATTTATCTCCAACTTGCTTATTTCATAATAAATATTGTCAAAATTTTTATATATAAAGTTTTTTTAAATAGATATTACCCATGGATTACTCCTCAAAAAAATCGTAACGCTAGTATTTTGAAGGATAAAAATTCATATGTATTAACTGAAATTGCTTGGACAATTTTCTCATCCACGGATATGATTGTTTTATCCATATTTGTAAGTACAGAGCTTTCTAGTGTTTATTCGATTTATAACATGATTTATTCAAATGTATACGCATTGTTAAATGCAGTTACTACTAGCTTATTGTTTGTGCTTGGGCAATCGTATCAAAAAGACATTGAAAAGTATAAAAATGTTCATGATTCATTTACATCTATAATTTTAGGAATAATAACAATTTTAATGTCTGTCAGTTATGTTCTAACTGTTCCATTTATCAACTTATATACTGAGGGTGTTGCGGATATAAATTATATTTATACATCATTACCCATTATGTTCTGTTTGGTGCAGATGTTGTCATGGAGCCGATATGTAAATGGAAATCTTACAGCATTAGCTGGATATGCAAAACAAACTAGTTACATTTCGCTGGTTGAAGCCGCAATTAATGTGGTTATGTCAATTATTTTGGTTCAGAGGTTTGGTATAGTTGGTGTTCTTTTTGCTACGGTTAGCGCGATGCCAATCAAAGTCATATGGTGCGCTTACGTAGCTGACAAGAAAGTTCTCCACCGCTCAGCTTTTAAATCCTTTTTTATAATTAGTTCGAATTTTCTGTTCTTTTTTTCCGTTGTTGTGATCTCTAAGTTTTGTGAGTTGGTTATATTATCTTATATAGAATTCGTTATTTGGGGGATTGTATTAACAGTTATATTGGGGGCTGCTAACTTAGGCATGAATATTTTGATAAATAAACAATGCTGGTTGATAGTAAAAAAGTTCATATGGAAAGAATAGGAATACTGGCGTTTGGTTTTATATAAACCGAGGCTAGAAGTATTAAATGTAGCTTGGATTTTAGACAAAGTAATACAACTCAGTGTGGATAAGAAAATCTTGAGGATTCAATCAATGATTTGAACGACGTGAAGAACTTTGGATGAAATATCAGAAGAAAGGAGAGCTGGATAATGAACGGGAAGTTTCCTAAAGTATATGCAGCTAAACATATAGATGAAGAAACTAGAGCAGAGTCTAGATCTGGTGGTGTTTTTACAGCACTATCTGATTATGTTATTTCTAATGATGGTGTGATCTATGGATGTATCTTGGCAGATGATTTTAATGCGGTACACATTCGAGCCAATAATAAGATTGAACGTAATAAAATGCGAGGTTCAAAATATATTCAAAGTAATCTTGGGAATACTTTCAAGGATGTAAGGGCTGATCTCGATGAGGGGAGAAAAGTATTGTTCTCCGGAACATCCTGTCAGGTTGCTGGACTAAAAAATTTTCTGGGAAAAGAGTATGAAAATCTGCTTTGTGTTGATATTGTTTGTCATGGAGTACCAAGCAAAAAGGTATGGAATAAATACCTGAGTTGGCAAGAACAGAGATTACATTCTAAACTAATCAAAGTGGATTTCAGAAACAAAAAGGATTTTGGATGGCGCGATCATGTGGAAACGTTGTATTTTGAAAATGGAAAGGTTGTTAGCACTCGTGTATTTACAAATCTTTTTTATAGCCATGAAATACTGCGACCAAGTTGCTACAAATGCCCTTATAAATCTGTGATGCATCCAGGGGATATTACAATTGCCGATTACTGGGGAATCGAGAAAGCAGCTCCGGAGTTTGATGATAACAAGGGGGTTTCATTGGTTTTAGTTAATAATAATGTTGGTGAAAAGGTTTTGGTATGCGTAAAAGATATGCTGTTATTGAAGCAAACAAGTATTGAAAATGCAATGCAACGTTCATTTATACAATCTGAATCTTGCCCTGAAATGCGGAATCGCTTTTGGAGAGATTTTGAACGGAGAAGTTTTTCTTATATAGTCAGAAGGTATGGTGGTCAGATGCCTTTTTGGAGAAAAATAGTTGTAAAGGTCATAACATTTATACGGAGGATTGCATGATAACATTTGATACAAATATATTTTGTGGACTCACTGCTCTATTATCAAATATACTGCTAATAATTTCAGTGCATAGGAAGGAAGAGGGTATACCAGCTTTAAACAAAGAAACTACAACAACTTTTAAGGGATATTTAGCAATTGTTATATTGATGCATCATTTTTCGCAATATACTACTTTTGAAGGTGTTTTTTCTTGTTTGAAAATATACAAATATGTAGGATATATTGCGGTGGCAATATTTCTCTTTTTTAGTGGATATATTTTTTCACATAATATGGTTGGAACCACAAATGGCAAATTGTTATTAAAATCAGTGGCAAGAATATACTTGACGTGGGTTATAATCTGCTGTATATTTGCTCCTATCATTTTATATGGTGGTAATGATTTTCGGTATTTTTTGCAATATACATTTTTAATGGGACTAAGAATTCAGGCTAATGGCATCATAAATGGTTGTTGGTTTATAATAGCGTTGATTTTTTTGTATGTTTCTCATTACTATACGGAAAAATACAGTAAGAACTCTTTGGAATGGTTGCTTCTACTAGTGGTTTGCTGGACTCTTTTATTCAGAATGCTGAATGTTGGAATTCATTGGTATAGTTCCATAATTGCATATCCTTTTGGCGTGATGCTATTTAAGAAAGAGAAGAACATTTTGGGCTTTCTTAAAAATACAATAGTAAGATTTGGACTATATATTTTGAGCATAGTGCTTTTTGTTATATCAATAAAAATATCCCATCTTATAATTATGTGGCTATTATCCATGTTAATTCCGCTGAGTTGCTTTTCTGCTTTTACGAGGATTAAGCTTCATAACAATATTCTTTTTACATGTGGAACACTGTCATTGGAAATATTTTTAATACATATTAAGATGTTGGATGTGATGTTGCTTTTAGATAGTCCTCAAAAAGGATACATGTTCTGGGTAATGATATTGCTTTGTTTAGCTAGCTCATATGTGGTAAATTATGTGATGAAAAAATTATGCAATATGCCGTTCACAAAAATGATTCAAGAAAAAAATGTTAGGAAAGTAAAAAAGGGTAAAATAATGGAGTCTACAATTAAAGCTATCCCGGTCCTCTACGAACGCAAGGAAGATTGCTGTGGCTGTACGGCTTGTTATGCAATCTGTCCAAAATCTGCAATAAGTATGCAACCGGACGAAGAAGGATTTGATTATCCGATAATTGATTCCTCACGTTGTGTCTGTTGTAGTATGTGCTTAAATGTGTGTCCTAATCAAGGCAGCAAGAAATAGTAGCTAATTGGCACTCTTGAAAACGATAAACGAATATTTGGAATAATCATGGTAAGGTACTTATAACATAGTGCATATAAAACACTAAATGGAAAGAAAATCGGGAGGATTAATTGAGTTTGAATAATATAAAAGTAATTTTACAAAAGTATAAGATTTTAGCAGAAGCAGTTGTATGCGCTGTTGGAATAAATATGATATTCAATTATACTATTGTTAGCGTATATTCTTTGATTTTTGCCATTCTATTCTATACTGTTTTTGGTTACTTAAAAAAGCAGTATCAGATTGATAACTATATGAATATATGTGCAATTCTACTAACTATTTTTACAACTATGGGGAAAATTGATTATTGGCTTATGGCTGATATTGATAAGATATATAAAATTATGCGATTAGGTTTTATTGCAAGTTCAGCATTTCTTATTTTTCGGTATATTGTGGGGTATATCTATGTAAAGTATGATTTTTACATAGAAAAAAAAGGAAAAATGAAGAAATTATCGCCAAACATAATTTTCGCATTGACATTTATCATGATTGGCTTAGCATGGTTTCTCATATTGCTAGTGGAGTATCCTGGAATAATTACATTTGATACATTAGCACAAATTTATCAGTTCACAGGGGAAAGAGCGTTAGATAACTTTAATCCCTTGGCTAATACTCTATGGCTGGGACTACAATACCATATTCTTAGATTAATAGGACTAAAGAATAATAATCATATTTTTGCAATAATATCTATGGTGCAGTTGCTTTGTATTGATTTCATAGTATCATTGCAGATTCGATTTTTATATCGTCATCTACAGAGCTACATAAGTATAGCATTTTCAGGCTTATTTTATATTTTTGTGACATACCATGCATTCTACAGTGTTATGATTGGTAAGGATACATGCTTTTCTGGTGTTACATTATTGCTTTTACTATTGCTTTTAAAATATTTTGAAAACAATCACAGAAAATATTTAATAGGAATATTTTTTGGTGGAATGTTATTTTGCATTTTTAGAGGAAATGGATATCCCGCATACATTTTCTTTATGTTTTTTGCTATTTTTTATGGAATTAAGAAAAAAGATAAATTGTTTGTAGGAACTGTAATTGGTGTTAGTATTGTTAGTGCACTGATTGTCGGAGGGGTATATAATTTGTTAGGAGTAGCCAAGCGTCCGTATGCAGAAACTTTGTCTATTCCTATACAACAAATTGCCTATGTTCTGTCGGAGGGCAATGAATTAAAGGAAGAGGAGAGCACGTTATTAAATAATATAGTTGACGTAGATAAAATGAAAGTGGCGTATACAGATTGGTTATCTGATCCTGTAAAGAGTTTGTTTAATAATGAAAATTATTTTAAGCATCATAAAGTAGATTATTTGTTGATGTATTTAAAATTGGGGGGTAGATATCCCAAACAATATTTATATGCTTATGTAAAACAAACATATGGTTATTATTCTCCGGAACTTACTACATATCCTTATTTGGAAGGGGTGCATGAAAATAATATGGGGATTGAGCGAACTCCGATACTTTCTTCAACATGGGTGAAAAGAGTAAGTAAAATGACAACAGAATATGTAAAGCTTCCTCTGTATGGATCGTTTTGTAGTATTGCGACTTATACTTGGACGGTAGTTATAGGTTTTATTTATTGTATTAGAAAAAGGAACGGTGTCTGTTTAATGAATTATGCATTACTTCTGGGAATATGGATAGGACTATTAATAGGGACACCGGTTAATGCGGAATTTCGATATATTTATCCGTTAATATTGACATTCCCATTAAACTTGTTTATGCCATACTGTACACAAAAAGAGAAATCTTCTTTGAAATAGGACTTTATTCATTTGGAAGGATAAAAGATATGAGCCAGATAGGAATTGTGATTCCAGCATATGAGCCAGATCAAAGGCTAGTAACATTGTTAAGTAATCTAAGTGACCATAATATAATGCCGGTGATTGTTGTTAACGACGGTAGTAATGCATGCTTTGATGATGTATTTAATCAAGTACATCATATATTACAAGGTAATCAGGGAGTGCTTTTAAAGCATGACAAAAATCTGGGGAAAGGTCGTGCATTAAAAACAGCATTTGCATATCTTATAAACAATAAACCTAATATTGTTGGTTGTATTACTGTTGATGCAGATGGACAACATGATATTGATAGTATTAGAAAAGTTATGCAGGCATTGATGGAACATCCAAATAATCTTATATTAGGAACACGTAATTTTAATGGCGAAAATATCCCTTGGAAGAGCAGAATGGGAAATATCATAACGGAAAAAATTTTTTCTTATACATCCGGAGTGCATGTGACCGATACACAAACGGGGTTACGGGGAATTCCGATTGAATATATGAAAGAATTACTGTTAGTAAATGGAGAACGCTTTGAGTTTGAAATGCAAATGCTACTTAAAAGTGTAAATAAGTATGATATAACAGAAATTCCGATTAAAACCATATATGACTCTGTAGAGAATCATCAAACTCATTTTCACCCTTTTAGAGATTCGGTGAAAATTTATCGTTTATTATTGGGAAAATTAGTCAAATATACAATATCATCATTGTCTGCATGTGTTATTGATTTGCTATTATTTTCATTATTGTGTAGTAAGCTAAAAAACTATAATTTAAATTATTATATTTTGCTAGCAACTATTGGAGCTAGGGTTATTTCTGTACTATATAATTATATTATTAATTATAAAGTGGTTTTTTCTAGTTCCAATAAATTTCATAGCACAATTTTGAAGTATATAGGGTTGGCTATTGCTCAAATGATAGTTAGTGGGATGATTGTGACTTTAATTGCAACGATAATGCCGCTAACGAATTTAGTTGTGCTAAAGATATTAGTTGACACATGTTTATTTTTTGTGAGCTATTATATTCAGCAAAGGTATATTTTTTGAAAGGGATATGGAGTTAATAATTAAAATATATATTAGACTGTGAATCGGAAATGATTAAATAGGGGAGAACATAAGAACACGAGACTAGACTAATTATGATTACGATAGGAAGAGACCTATGATTATTTAGCATTTGACATAGCCAATATTATTTATGTATAAATTATAGACAAGATATTATTTTAATAGCTAGGTAGATTGCTTGAACTATACTTAATGTTATAAATATAAGCTCATGTTTTTGCACTTACAAAATGGGAGTAAACTTTCCAACATAATTTTTGAATTGGATGAACCAATGCATTATCAATAATTAATGTTAGTGCTAAAGATAGTAATATAGTAACAAGTACTTTAAACATCAATACAAATATCCAAATTATTTGCCACGAATCACTAATGTTGGGATTGAATAAATCACCTATTTTACTTAAAAACAAAGGATGGAATGCATAGATACCAAAGACATAGGAAGTAAGAAATGTAAATACTTTTTGTAAATGTATATTTTTAACAGAAATGGTATGTCTAAAAAATAGATAAAAGAAAAGAACTACCATGATATATACAGGAGAAAAGTCTAATGAATTTTCGGAATAATTAACAAAGTGATAATTTAATAGAAAAGTGATGAATATAGAGCATAATCCAAGCATATAAATAATTTTTATTTTAATTTCGTCATACAAGCGTTCCGTTATATAACCAAGGATGAAGTAAAACATCCAGTCGTCGAATATCCAGTCACGATAATAAAATGAAAAATGTATACCGGAAACTAGGAAGAGACGTAAAAACTCCCACGAAAAAGCAACAACTAATAGGACTTTAAGCTCTGTATTAGTCATTTTTTGGAACATTTTGGATAGAAAGGGTGCACTTAATACGGCACCAAAGAATGGTGCCATAAACCAAAGATGGTTTAAACAATTATCGTTAATCAAGTAGGATAGGAAACAACCCAAAGATATCCTTCCGTGAATCGGAATCTGAGTAATTAAGAAATATGCTAATGAGTAAATTGTATATGGTATGAGTAGGTTTGTGAACTTTCTAAAATAATAATTAAGATAGTCACTTGGCGTTGTACCATCAAATTGTAAATTGTATTTTCCGCTTAGCATAAAATACAAACCATTACATGTTAAGGTTATTACAGGTAATAAACTAAGTAGTATAGGAGACAGGCTTTGTTTATTGCTATGTGTAGTAACCATAAGAATTAATGCGATAATGCGGATACAATCATCTTGTACATTACGAGCTTTTTTACAATTATTCATTAGATTCTTCCTTAATATATTTATAATAATAAATAGTATAAGCGTAAAAAAATATAAATGCAATAATAAAGGGAAAATGATGAATACAGTATCGTTAATATTAACAACATATAATAATATAGAAAATTTAATAACGACACTGGAAAGTATCGAATCACAGACTTATTCTGAAATAGAAATTATTATCAAGGATGGAGAATCTACGGATGGGACATTGGATGTTATTAAAAGTTATGAGAATAAAAGCAAGTATAGCGTTCGTTGGGTAAGTTGCCCGGATGCAGGCATTTATGATGCCATGAATCAGGGGTATGCATTATCGACAGGCAATATTATTGCATTTTTTAATGATACATTTGCCCGAAATGATGCAGTTCAAAAAATAGTGAATTTAATAGAAAAAACAACGGATTGTGTAGGAGCCCATGCGGATTTGATTTATGCAACAGATGAAAAAATAATACGATATTGGAAAATGGGACAGCAAAAGAGTATTTATACAGGGTGGATGCCGGGACACCCAACGTTATTTTTAAAACGAGAAATATATGAAAAATATGGACTTTACAAGACAGATTATAAAATATCTGCGGATTATGAGTTTATGATTCGATTCTTAAAAGACAAACAGAACCGCTTAGCATATCTGCCTGAAATATTGGTTCGGATGTATTATGGCGGAACAAGTACTTCAAGTACCCGGAGCTATATACAGTCTTTAAAAGAGGGACATAAAGCATTAAAAGAAAATGGAGTTCATTTTGCATGGATTGTTGATGCAATAAGAACCATAAGGGTATTATTACAATTTATTAAAAAGTAATGCAATTAGTAATGAGGAAAGTTAATATGAAGGGTAGAAAACGAATAGTTGCATTAGCAATACTGTTTTTTATGACAATATTAATAAGTGCAATTTTTATATTAAATCGGGGGAAGACGGTAAACTTGCTGATTGTTGGAGATTCAATTGGTGAGGGTGCCGGTGCAACAGTCCCTGCAAACAAATGGTATAAATATCTGATATCGTATATGAAAGAGGAGCACAATGTTAATTTAAAGGTTACAAATGTCTCATTAGGTGGGAATAGTAGTTTTGCCGGTTATGCACAGGTTATGAGGCTTGATAACAAAGAAGATTATGACTGGGTAATCGTATGTTATGGACAAAATGATCAGGAAGAAGATTTCGCGTTTTATTATGAAAGTCTTTTAAGGTCGATATACTGGAAATATCCGAATAGTCAGTTGATGACTATTTTAGAAAGTTCTCAGAAAACATATACAGAAAAAATCAAAACAATTCAACAGTTAAGTGAGCATTATGATGCGATAGTGATTGATACGATAGAAGCGTTTGAACAAAGTGGTTACACATATGAAGAATTATGTGATGATGGAACACATCCCAATGATTTAGGTCAAAGAGTATATTTTGATGTAGTAAAAGACACTCTTAATAATATTTTGAGTGAAAAAAGAGAATCTTCTGAATATGTGGAAGCTCTAAACCCGGAAGTGGATAAGATGCAGCAATTTACATATTATAAGTTATCACAATTCCAAGAACAGGGGAATCTCACTTATCAAATAGAGGTAGATAATCCGGGGGATATATGGGGAATGGATTATGATATTATTTCTGGCAATAATAGTATTTCCATTTCTTTTGATGATGAATTTATTACTCAAAAGGAAATTAGTTGGGAAAATAAGTTTCAATTACAGTATATAGAGGTCTTTCTTAAAAACTATGCTAATCCCACTGTGATTAAAATATCATTCTCATCAGAAGAGCAAAAACAGGCATTTCATGGAATTATAGTATCAGGATAGAGACGACTCAATAAAATTTTGGTAAACTGCTTTTTCCCAATAGAGGATAAGTGGAATGCGTCCGTGAAATAGTCGGTATTATTATGTTCAAAGGTATATGAGAGAGCATAATCAGTAGAACTAATGCATAGTTGGTTATAAGTGTTATCTGATATAATATAGGAAACTTGTTTGTTCTCAAGGAAAGCACAATATTCAGCCATAGCATTCAGGTAAGCAGAATCGTTGGTAATGGTAGAATATTTTGGCGTTTCTACAAAGATAAGGTTACAGTCATAATTACTGGCGAGTGTAATAAGACTGTTCAGGTAGAGTTCCTGAGTAGAATTCATTTTAGAATCTATTTCCGGTGCCACATAGTTGTCTAACACAGACAATGATGCCGGTTCTGCTGCAATAAGAGATCCACCATCAAGAAATTGACGGTTTAAAATAAAGTAATTAAGGGGCCATGTTAATAAGAGTTCGTTGTTGCTTGTGATAAATAATTCCCAAAGGTATTGAACGGATTCTGGTGATACAGTAGGGAATATTGTGCGATATAAAGACCATTTTTGAGAAAGGGTTGTTTCTAGCAGTAGTTTTTCATCACTAATTTCTGGCTGTTCCCATGCAGAATAAACATACATATCGACATATAAATTTTTAATTTTAACATCATTTTCAAGCAGATTCTTTAATTCTAAATATTCTGTGGCAGGTTGATTTCCGTTGTAGGCTAGAATATAGTTTTTATCAGGAAAAGCAGCATTAAGCTCTAGAATATCAATTCCCTGACGGAACATGGAAGAACCGAGAAAGAGGTTTTCTACATTCTGGCGTTTAATCAGTGCCGGCATACCATAGGATGCATTTTGCAGTAATAGAGAAGAATATTGGTTTTTCAGAAGAATAATAGCCAATATAACTATTAAAAATATGGTCATTCTTTTTATGTTTTTTCTAATCATTGTTTGTTACCTCAGAAGTTTGCATACAGAAAATTGCTCTGTCCCCATATACCAAAGAAAATAATACATAATATAAAAATATAATTTCTTCGCAAGTATAGGAAGGTTACTTTTTGCCGGAATTCGCATAGTTCCACATAAAATAAAATAATAATCAGGATACACAAAGAAACAAAGTATGCAAGGCAGGAGTAGTCATTGGTGAATGGCAAAAGCGAAGCAACTATTTCGGTAGTATTGAGCTGAATATCTATAAACATATGTCTTATATAAAGAAACGCTATATTCAGAGAAGTGGAACGAAATATAATCCACCCAATTGTAACACAAAGAAAAGTGAAAAGTACTTGCAGAGAATATACTATTTTCCTGGAAGCTCTCTGCGTAAAGGAGAACAAATTGCAAATACCATGAAAAAGTCCCCAAACAATATAGGTCAAGCTATTTCCGTGCCAGGCACCACTAATTAAGAAGGTTATCAGGATATTGATGTATCGGCGTATTCTGCCGTGACGATTGCCACCAAGAGGAATATATATGTATTTTTTCAGCCAGGAAGAAAGAGAAATATGCCATCTGCGCCAAAAATCCTGAATACTATATGAAAAATATGGCAAATCAAAGTTTGGAGAACATTTTATTCCCATGAATCCGCTGACACCAATTGAAATATCGGAATATCCGGAAAAATCGCAGTATATTTGAATGGAATAAAGAATTGAAGACAATATTAGAGCAATCGATGGATAGTTATTGGGAGTGGCAAATATCTGGTCCGTGTATACACTGATTCTGTCGGCAATAACAATTTTTTTAAATAAGCCTGATATAATGAGGGAAAAGCTATTTGCTTTCATTATGCTGGTAGCATGTCCGAGTTGAGGAAGGGAATCCAATATTTCGTTGGAATTGGAAATAGGGCCAGCCATAATTTGGGGAAAGAATCCAATATAAATACTATAATTTATAAAAGAAGGCTCTGCACTTCTTTTTTTTATATAGATATCAGCTAAGTAGCTAATGATTTTGAAAGTGTAATAGGAAAGTCCAAGGGGCATGATAATCTTTATTGCACCGGAGAATCTGTCGGTGAAAAAGTGATAGTATTTAAAGAACAGTAAAATACTGACACTGAAAATAATGCCGGATATTAACCAGAGTTTGGCATGTTGTGATGAAGTTATTTTTTGACCAATAAAAAAGCTTACAATAGTACTCAATAATATCAAAAAAACACAATAAGGTGATAAAAGAAAGTAGAACACAAAGTTCAGAACGAAAAGTGAATAGCGCTTTAGCTCATTTGGAAGGGCATAAATTAGTAAAATAGCACAGAATGAAAAAAATATAAGAGTAAATATATTATTTGCGATCATTACATTAAATCCTTTTATTAGTACAAGCTAATAATACTATATTACGATAAAAATAAACAGATGTCTAGGCTTGCTTTGTAATATTTATTTATGATATGCTGACACTAACAGGGTGTTTATATGAAACAGGGGCATAAATCATAAGAAAAGGTGACTATGATGTTACAGCAGCCTTGGAATATGAGCATAATTTTGTATAAGGTAAATAACTCGCAAATGGCATAGCCTGTCTTTCTACTGATTTAAAGTATCTTGGTAAGACAATTAAATTGTTTCAGACTGATAAGGAGCTTGATTATGTTAACGGAAGCCGTTTCAGTAAAGAATCCAAAACAAAGGGAAGAAAATGGTATCGAAGGCTTACATCGGCAGGACTTGTGTGGTTATTAAAAATTAATTTTGGAATGAAAGCTACGGACGCAGTATGTGGTTTTACTTTTCTTAGAAAAGAGGCTGCAGATCGTTTGGTTGAGGTCTGCAGTAATGATAACGGTTGGTTTTACACCATTGAATTTTTACTTCGTGCTGAGAGAATGAATATGAATATATATGACATGCCTGTTGAATGGCAGGAGGATTATAACACAACAGTAACAGTCTGGGGTAAGACCGTTAGAGAACGAAAACATATAAATTTAATTATTTGTCTAAGGAAGTAGCTATTATGATGACCAGTATATCTTTAGTGGGCATTCACTTTCATCTGAGAAACGGATGAAAGTTTTTTACAATATGGTTCTGGAGGCAAATTAACTATTAGATTTGCGAGTTTTCATCTGTATATATAGGTGAAGGAGAAAGAAAGTTAGGATAACATTATACTTGGTATTGCCCTGTTTTAATGAAGAACTTGTTATAATTGATACGGCAAAAAAATTGGAACAATTTATGAATAAACAAATTTATCAGGGAATTATATCAGAACAAAGCAGAGTATGTTTTGTAGATGATGGATCTACAGATATGACATGGTCTCTTATTGAAGAGAGTTGTAGGGAGAACCGGCTATTTACAGGAGTAAAGCTGGTTGGTAATAGGGGACATCAGAATGCGTTGTTAGCCGGAATGATGTCTGTAAGGGACAAATGTGATGCTGTAGTTACCTTAGATGCAGATTTACAACATAATATTGAGGTGATTCCCCGGTTTGTCGAACTATATGAGCAGGGATATGAGGTGGTATATGGAGTTCGGCAGAGCAGGAAAGGAGAAAAACTTTTTAAAAGATTGACTGGGGATGCATTTTATCGGATAATGCGAATAGCTGGAGCAAAAGTAATAAAGAATCATGCAGATTATCGTTTAATGGGGAAAAAAGCACTTGCTTTATTAGATAGATATGAAGAGAGTAACTTGTTTTTACGAGGAATTATTCCGGAACTGGGATTTAAGAGTACTACAGTTGTTTATGAGGAAAAACCCCGGCTGGCAGGTGAATCAAAATATTCATTAGGGAAAATGATGATGCTCGCATTGAACGGTATTACGTCATTTTCAATCAGGCCATTGCGACTGATAGGAGTACTTGGGATGCTTTTTTTCTTTTTGAGTATTGTTATGTTTATTTATAGTTTAATTGCCTATTGTCAAGGAAAAATTGTACCGGGATGGACAAGTCTGGTGGCTCCGATATGGATGATTGGAGGAATTCAACTTCTGGCAATTGGCATTTTGGGAGAATATATCGGGAAAGTATATATCGAAACCAAGCACCGTCCACGGTATGAAATTGATAAACAAATTATGCAGTAGAAACATTTATGGTATTGCAGATTGGTGAAGAAGAGAGAGGACGGAGAAAGTATAATGGCAACTACTATTATTCTGGCAGGTATATTTGCCCTGCTTATATTTAAGAATTATTTTGCAGATAGGAATTCTGGAGATAATTTCTCATGTAAGGAGATGGTGCTTACATATCTGTTTTATGTACTTTTACTTTTTTCTTTTGCATGGTATACGGGAATTTTAACGAGTGGATATCATTTTGTAGATGATCATGAAATATATACTGTTTGTAATGATTTTGTGAAATACGGATATATGGGTACCTTATTGAAGTGGATACGAACAGACATGCAAATGAGGTTCCGCTTTACTTATTTTCTGATACGCATTACGGAATGCTATTTTTTGCGTGATAATTATCTGGGTTGGCATATTTTGCAAACAATGCTGTCAGCAACCAGTATGTGGTTATGTTATGTATTTTCAAGAAAATGTAAGTGTCCAAAGTGGCTTGCATATGGATTTTCCATAGTGGTATTCATAGGGGGTGGGCAATCCGCTGTTTTATGGCGTTTAGGCCCTCAAGAATGCCTTGGAATTCTGTTGTTAATGATTACACTACTTTTACTTCTACGTTATTCTTGTACATCATCTAAGACGGCATTAGCAGGTTGTATAATAACAACTATACTTTTGGGGGGAATTAAGGAGGCATTTCTGCTGATTTTACCAATTCTTCCCATGCTTTTAATACTGTGGAAAAGTGCAAATGGCAATAACAAAATATCCATTAAATATATAATGAACTGTCTGAAAAGTGATTTCATATATGTATTGGCGGTATATTCCACCTTTGCTGTGGATATACTGATCATTTTTTTTGTGATGGGAACAAATAAAATCGGATATGCAGGAGTCGATCAAACATTTCGTGCGATTGATTATCTCAAAGGCTTTTATTATATTACAACCGGAAGGCTTGGATTGTATTTGCGATGGTCACTGTATGGCAGTGTCTTCCTGATATTGCCTATGTGGATCGGGGAATATCGAAGAACAGGAAGGATACTTTCCTTTTGGAGGCAAATATGGCTTCCAGTGATACTTCTTGCTTACCTTATGGCAGCACAATATGTTCTGCATGCCAAGAGTACCATGTATGAGCGTTACCTGTTACCGTCTACCTGTATTATTTCGGCATTCTGGCTGATATTTGTTTTTCATATATGTAAAGAAACAAAATGGCAGCCTGCTTATCATATGTTTGCACTTTTAATGGTGATTGCCTTAATCCACGGTGTGGATGATGAGAACCGGGGGCATCAGTATGCAGAGGATGGACAGAATACGACGGCGATGATTGAGTTTGTAGGAGTAGCTTCAGGGCGCAATCCCAAGGTGATAGTGGATATTGACTATGAGATGGATATGTCTGCATCTGTGATCTTACAGGATAAATATCACATTTCTTCGGTATATAATATCAATTATAACGGTGCAGTACAGGAGGAATATGCAGGGGACTGTTACATTGCCGATGAAGAAGAGGAGGATAAAATTCCAATCACGGCGGCTGAGATCTATATGGGATATCCCGATAAGTTAGAAAAGCTGATGGCAGAATGTGACATGGATATTTCGGAATATGATAAGAGGGTGTTTGGAGATTATGTTGTATTGATCCGGCGGTAGTAAGAGAACGCATAGAAAGGTACTTTCATGAAAAGAAAAACAACTGTGGTCTTGGAAATTATTATTGTAATATGTGCAGCAATATGTGGAATATGGCTGAGCGGAAGGAGAAATGGGGCAAATACACAGGAGGAGCTTCACGTACTTATTGTTGGAGATTCCATTAGTGAAGGGGAAGGAGCCAGTGATCCGTCTCTCAAGTGGTATAAGTATCTGGTTCCATATGTGAATGAGACGTATGGGAAGGATCTGCAGATTACGAATGTTTCCATGGGAGGCAACACGAGTTACGCAGGCTATGTCCGGGTTATGCAGCTTGACGAAAAGGAGAACTACGATCTGGTTATGGTCTGCTTTGGAGAGAATGATGCAGAAGCAGATTTTGCTGAGTATTATGAGCTGCTGCTGCAGACAATCGTAGAAAGGTGGCCGTCCTGCAGGCTTATTACAATTCTGGAAAGCTCTCAGAGAGAGTATACAGCGAAAATACAAACCATACAGAGATTAAGTGAACAATATCATGCCTATGTAATGGATACGATAGCAGCCTTTGATCAAAGTGGCAGGAGCTATGATGAATTATGCGATGATGGAACACATCCGAATGATGAAGGGCAGAAAGTATATTATGAGGAAGCGGTGAAGGTGATCGACGGGATTTATGGGAAGCAGCGGGATAATTCCTCGTTTCACTACTATGCAGCGGAAGATTTTACAAAGACAGGTACATGCTCCCTGGAGTTAGAGATAAACGGATATGTCAATTCTATGGGAATTGATTATGACCGGATCAAGGGGTATCATGAAATAGAGGTAATGGTTGATGGAAACTCTCTTTGGAAGTATCAGGAAGACTGGAGTTATGATTTTACCCAGAGACATATTGAGGTAATAAAAAAGGGCAGACAGAAAGTCGATAAAATAATCATCACATTTTCATCGGAGGAAGAGATGAAAGGCTTCCATGGTATGATTTTGGAATAGAGCAGGAGAAGAGAATGAAAGAAGTGATAAAGAGGGAAACATTCTGGCGATGGCTTTTAATAGCTGCGCTGCTCATCTGTGTAATTCCATTATTATGGATTGCCGTATATAATCACAGCAGTGCAGATGATTACTCTTATGGATGCCTTGCAAGATGGGCATGGACGGATACTCACAATCTGTTCCGGGTGTTTGCGGCGGCAGGAGAGAAAATTAAGGATATCTACCTGAACTGGCAGGGATCTTACAGTGCGGTTGCTCTTTTTGCACTGCAGCCTTCTATCTGGGGAGAAGAATTTTACGGCTGTACAACGGTGATCGTTCTGGGATTGCTTTTGTTTGGCACTTTTTTCTTTTGCAGAAGGATGGTAACAATCCTTGGAGGAAAGAGGATCACGGGAGATCTGATTGCTTTGGTGCTTACGCTTCTTAGTATAGAGCTTCTTCCGTCACCGGTAGAGGGATTCTTCTGGTGGAACGGCTCTGTTTACTATGTTGTATTTTATGCCCTGTTTTTAATAGAGACATCACTTCTTATGGAAGTGATGCAAAAAGATCAATGCAGAGCAGGAAAGCTTGCAGTCTTATGCATTCTGGGAGCATTTCTGGCAGGTGGTAATTATATTACCGCATTGCTTGCTATGGAGACAGGTTTTTTACTTCTTCTCGGAGCTGTCTTACGGAAGCGGAAAGTTGTCTGGAAGGTTGGAATTGTGTATTTATTAATCGTGGCAGGCTTTCTGGTGAACTGCCTGGCACCCGGAAACGCAGTCCGACAATCTGCATTTGAGTCCTGGTCTCCGGTTCGGGCTGTATTATATTCCTATCATGAAGCATACAATTACATGATTGAGTGGTCACATCCTCTGGTGCTGCTTGGTCTGGTCTTTCTGATTCCGTTTGTATGGAAACTGCCTTCATTGTTGCCGGCTCATAAGAAATCCATGTGGGGATATTTGATTGCGTTGGCAGTTCAATATTCCCTGTTTGCATCCACCTTTGCACCGACACTTTATGCATATGGTGCTGTTGGTGCGGGACGGATTCAGAATGTACGGTTTTTCTTCTGGCTGTTAAGCTGTGTCATTATGGAATATATTGTGATCTGCATGATTCGTCAGGCTTGGTCTGAGGCTTCAGAAGCTGTTGGGGGAGAGTATGCAGGGATATTTTTCGGCTGCATTCTTGCCTTAGGAGCATTCTTTGCAGGAAATACTCTGCTTGCGGATGATACCAGGGATCTGGTCAGTGTAACTGCAGTAAAGTCTCTTATTTCCGGAGAGGCAAAAACCTATGATATGGAGATGAAACAGCGCCAGCAGGCTTACCTGTCTGATGCAGCACAGGTGCAGGTATCTCCTCTCAACGCAAAACCCGAGCTGCTATTCTGGGAAGATATCACGGATAACCCGGATGAGTGGATTAATCAGGTTGTGGCAAGGTTTTATAGGAAAGATGAGGTGTATTTGGATGAGGATGCGCATGATACTATACCATGGATCAAAGAGTGGAATTAAAGGTGATATTGCACCTAAGAGCCGTGATGCCTGTGACTTTGGGCAGGGGTTCTATATGGGGGATCTGCCGGATCAGCCTAAGGGTTTAATTGCCGAGTTCCCTGACAATAGATTTTATGAACTGGATTGTGATTTTGCTGGTTTAAAGATTAAAACCTTTGAAGAAGATGCCAATGATCAGATTGACTGGGCATTGTTTATTGCTTATAACCGGGGACTTTTGGAAGAAAAATATAGGAATCTTTGTGAGAAATATCGGGCATATAATGAAAACTATGATGTTATCATAGGAATCATTGCAGATGATAAGATGACGCAGGCATTACAGAGATTTTTCATGGGGGAGTTATGTGATGCAGCACTGATTGAAGTAATGCAAAAGGTGAGTCTCGGAAAGCAATATGTTGCCAAAACAAAAGAAGCCTGTGATAAAACGCACATTAAAATTCTTCAGGAGAGTCCTTTGACGTATGAGGAGATAAAGCAGGCAAAGGCTATAAGTCAAAATAGAAATCTGATACTGGATCAGCTGTTTAGACAGCTGAACACCAGGTATCGCAGGGCTCAGAATGTAAAATATTTTGATGAAATTATAGAGGAGTGGAATCGTCAATGAAGCTAACAGCAGTGTACACAGGACAATGTGAAATGTCGGCCAGATTATTCATATTATCATGTAAAAAAGGATATGATTCCCGTGATTTTATTGACAAATTGCTAAGTTCAGACCTTGCAGTGCATATGTATCATGATGAAATCTCTTCTATTTGGCTTGGAGAAAAATATCTTATGGAGACACTGGAGGAAGAGGTAAAGATTAAGAAAGGGGAAGTTCTTTCTTCTGATTTTATGGAGTGGGCCGGTTATCTGTACAGAGTATGGAGTATTGATTATCCGCAGGAGATGCCGAAAGATATGTTGGAACAGGGATCATGTGAAGTGCTGCAGCAAATGTTTCTCGGGATACATGTGATGTCGTATGAGATGGCGATTCAGACTATAAAATCAGCTTATCTCGAAAGATCTCGAAAGAGAAAGAATTAGAGAAAAAACAGAGAGATCTATGGAAGAGGGGCAACGGTCTCTTTAAAAGAAGCCTGATGAAATTTATAATTTCATCAGGCTTTCGTATTCCTTCTGCCGTTTGGAAGAGGTCTCAGCAGCTTTAAAATCCGGATTATTATATTCCGGAGACAATTCTTCAGGAAGAATGATTCCGGGATGGAAAAGCAGCTCCAAAGTGTCGGGATCCTGTCCGTATTTCTGAAACTTATCCATCAACCGGTTGATCCGGTCGGCATCCATGGAACCGCCCATAATCAGTCCCCATAAATAATAGTTCCCTTTCATGGGGATAATAGGATGTCTTTTGGTATACCATGTGCAAAACTGAATGATGACATTTTTAATCAGATTTACCGGCGGATAGGTATGGTATAAGGCAGGAGTGCTCAGGTAAGGAGCTAAGGGCTCTCTGGAAATGCGGATATACTGTACCTGGTAATGATTCCAAAGTACGACATCACGCAGAGCATCCCAGACAACCGGAATCATATGGGAATGCTGATGACTGTCGAGACATAGTACATAATTGGAAGGCATTGCATGATATAGCTTTTGAATCTGCGCCTGGATTTCCGTGGAAAGCTGTTTGCGCAGTTCATTTCTCACAGAAGTATAAGAGCTTTTAAAGAAATACATCCAGCTGCACTTAAAATACCCGTTTTCATCAACAAGAAGCGGAATCTTTGCAGGATCTGCGCAGCAGTGTCCTTCGAAAAAGTTAAGGTGCAGTGCAGCCGTCAGAGCCGGACGTTCTTTCATTACTGGAAGAAGCAGATCTATACAGTCTGCAAAGCAGCTCATATTGGGAATGACACTGATTCCGGATAGCTTTCCCTGTTGGACGAGGGATAATATTTCTTTTGAAGCATTTATGGAAATGCCGTAGTCATCGGCATGATATATAATCATGATCTTGCTCCTTATGAATGGAATTTATTATTCTATATTATTCTGAGAATTAAAGGCCTTTCTCTGGAGCGTTGCCGGCTTCCCTTTCATACCCGCAGCGTCTGCTGATCAGATATCTTGGGCGTGCCTTAATCTCCTCATAAATTCTGGAAATATAATGACCGATAATACCGAGACTGATCATCAGAATACTTCCAATCCAGCAAAGCAGGATAATAACGGTGGTGAAGCCTTCCACAGCAGTTCCGGAAAAGTACCGGAATAATGCCTCAATCGTGAAGCCGAAAGCCGGAATAAACATGAACCATCCTAAAATGGTAACAACCTGCAGCGGTGCACCGGAAAAAGAGGTAATATTGCGGAGAGCATATTTTACCAGACTCCAGAAGCTCCATTTGGAGGTGCCGATTTCACGTTCCTGTACTTCGAAAGGGATCTGGATCGTTTTGAATCCAACCCAGGAGGATAAGGCGCGGAAAAACGGAGTCCGCTCCGGCATCAGCAGGAGAGCATCAACTGCTTTCCGATCCAGAAGCTTAAAATCGGAGGCATTTTTCATATCAATTTTCGTAAGCCGGCTGATAATTCCATAAAAACCATTGGCACACATGCGATGGAAAACGCTTTCCCTGCCGCGGTCGGACTTTACGGCTTCTACTACCTCATACCCATTCTGCCATAGTTCGTACATTTGAGGAAGAAGTGTGGGAGGATGCTGCAAATCGCAGTCCATAATGACGGCACATTCTCCGGCAGCAGCTTCGAGACCGGCGAAAATGGCCGCTTCCTTGCCGAAGTTGCGGGAAAAGGAAAGCCCTTTGACATTCGTTTTCGTCTGTGCGAGCCTGGCAATATTTACATAGGTATTGTCCACAGAACCATCATCCACGAAGATGATTTCAAAATCAATCTTTGCCTGATTCAAAATTCCCTGAATTGTCTCATAGGTGCGAACGATATTGTCCTGCTCATTATAGGACGGAATTACTAAAGAAATCATAGGTGTTATCTCTTTCTTATGGAATATTTGGAATATTTCCGGATTATTTAGGTTTATTGTTTATATCATTAATTTTGCATCGCTAATAATAATTTAATGATGCTTAAGAATATATTATAGATGTTCAGCTACAAAACTTCAATCATACATTCCGGAAAACATCATTTGATATCCGCAAGAGTTGTCACCAGATAAAAAGGCAGACATAAAATCAAAAAGTAAACATAGCGGAATTCGGTGGCAACAGGAGTGGCAATCATTACGGTGAACCAGAGTGTCAGGCAGGGAAGGGCATAGAGCAGCTTGGAATAATCCCTGCGGGCCAGAATACATGCAATGCAGATCAGGAATATCCAGAAGATTACACCCATACTCCATAAGGTTCCGTAAAGGGGAATCATGCTGCCGAGTTTAATGGCGATCTCCTTACCTTTCACTACTAAGGGTCCCCGGATTAAGGGGGTGTGGGAGATCCCAAGGGAAGTGGCGCTGATTCCTTCGGCTTCGGCAACGAGATAATAGGAATCCGGATACCAGTAGCCGTTTGTCTGTTGAATATAAGCCTCAAGATAGTCGCCGGGGTACTTAAGGCCAAGGGATATCCAGAGCTTTAGAAAATCTGTCTTGTGGTCTTCCAGGTATTGAGGATTTCCGGCACGCACAAGCTCTTTCATATTGTCGGCAAAGGTAGGATTGTATAATTCCTTTACATAGGTACGGTCAATGACCTGGTCAATCAGCTCGTTCTGCTCCGGTGTCAGGTCACGGTCATTGGCAAGCACACAGGAAACCTGCTGCAAAGGAATGCAGAGAGACTCCACGAAATCAGGAGATACGACATGAGAGGCGTTCATGACCGGATAACGAATCAGAATACTCATACAGAGAGTGATGGCAAGGGAACCGATCAGGTATTTGTTCCGTTTGAGGAAGAACAGCAGAAACGGGAGGCAGAGAAGAAAGGCATACCATCCGTTGGAACGGAATACGCACATCATTATGCCGGAGAGTATAAAAATGATATAGTCAGACCTGTGGTTTCTGTTGTGTATCCGTAACAGGGCAGTCAGAAATAACAGGACAGCTGCTGCGAAAGGAATATCCTTCCAGACGGTGACCGAATAAACGGCATGGTAAGGAAGCAGGGCATAGGCAAGTGCAAGCAGGAAGCTCCAGACTGGTTTTAAATGAAAAATACGGGTGGAAGACACAAAATAACTGATCGATGCTGCGAGGAAGCACATCTGCATCAATGTATAGAACCCCATGGCAGCAACCATGCTTCCGGTAATAGTGTATCCAATGGTATAGAACAGCTTTATGAACAGGGTATGTATCCAGGGATGATGATTGCTGTATGGGATAAGTCCAAGCACCTGTTCCAGCTGATTGATGCTGTCCGGTGTCATGATTCCCGGGAATTGATACAAATAATAAGGAAGCCAGCCAAGCATGCACAGTAAAAAGGCGACAGGGAATGTATGCTTATGCAGGAAACCCCACTTGTCAGAAATTTCGGCGCTGTAAAGCAAAGCAGAAAGTCTGTCGTTATGCTGCGTGGATAAAAGAATGGCAAGTAGTATCTCATAGAATAAGAACCAGAAGCCAATCGCAACCGCAGCAAGAATTCCGAACCGGAAAAGACGGCTGGTAAGAGTTTCGATATAATGAGGGGAATCCATCAGCATATAGAACAGCGTAAAAATCACGGAGAAAATGGATGCGATCCTGGTAATTCGATGAAGATCGCCTTCAAAATTACTGTGTTTTTTTTGAACATAATGATAAAAAAACAGGCAGAGCAGAAAGAAAACCAGAGTCAGAATATTGCCGGGCTCCATGCGGGAAGCTTTCATGAGCGCCCAGGTAGTAAAGAAGCTGCCTGCCAATTCAATTAAGTGGTATTTATAAAACCAAGAAGAGACCATGAGTATACTCCTGTAAATCTGTTTGTTAGCGGTAAAACCTTTATTATAGTAACAAATTTCAGACAGATAGGCAATGCCTGTCAATGATTTTCAGCGAGTCTGTGCAATCCGGCAGCTGCTGTGTGAACTGCTACCATTATTACCCTTTGCGTCGCGAAATACTTTTTAATATTTGCTTTGCAGCCATATATTTTTACCAGAGACGGATTTTATCCGGATTACGCTGATGAGCAGGCAACGCAGGATCCGATGGAGCTGCTTTATCACATCAGTCTTACGGAGCATCCGGCATATGCCGTTGCAGTATGCACTGACGGAATACCGTTCCGATAAGGAAAAACTGCTAGCTCTCTTTGATGCCCTGGTATCCCATCAGCCGTCTTTGACGGTTGATGGGGTCAGCCTGACACAGCAGGATATTCAGGATCTTCTGAACCAGACCGAAGGACTGGCTCTCTTAAAGGGAAAATGGATTGAGGTAAACCATGAAAAGCTTAAGAAGCTGCTTGAGGATATGAAAAATGTCCCGGAGAATTTATCCTTCCGGGAAGCAATGCGGCTGGAAATAGCAGACAGTGGAAAATTTGAGCTGTTAAAGGAATTGTGTGAGACCATTTATGAAAAAAGAGAACGGGTAATTGTATTCACCCAGTTTAAAGAAATTACAGAATATCTTGCGGATTATCAGACCGGTATTTTTCATGCAAAGGGATATGTCATTCATGGAGGAACTCCGGTAAAACGCCGTGCCGAAATCGTGGATGCATTTCAGGGAGAACGTTATGTCCCGTTTATAGTGCTTTCGGTTAAGGCAGCAGGAACAGGCTTAAATCTTACCAGGGCAAATCATGTGATCCATTTTGAGCGTTGGTGGAATCCGGCGGTAGAGAATCAGGCAACTGACCGTGCATTCCGGATCGGACAGACGAAGGATGTTATGGTACATGAGCTGGTCAGCCAGGGAACAATTGAAGAAAAGATTGACCAGATGATTCACTCCAAGAAGGAGCTGGCGGAAAATGTGATTGGATCCGGAAGTGAAAAATGGATTACGGAGCTTTCCAATGAAGAATTATTCTCGTTGTTAAGATTAGAAAGCAGATAGAGGTGACCGGGATGAAAAATTATTGGGACGATGGAGAATTATACAGCCAGCCGAGCGAAAGCCTGTTGAAAAGAAATGCCAGTGACAGTCTGAAAAAGCAGAAAATGAAAGGGAAAACCATGCATCCTATTATCATCAGCGGCAGGAAAATCGCAAGAAGCTGGTGGGGAAATGCGTGGTGTGAAAATCTGGAAAGATATGCGGATTACGACTCCAGATTGGAACGTGGGAAAAGGTATGTACGTACCGGAACCGTTGTTGATCTGCAGATCGAGAAGGGAAGGATTCAGGCACGTGTACAGGGAAGGCGGAAGGCTCCGGATGGCTGCCATATTTTTAGACTATGAAGGAAATAGTTACTGAATTGTTCGTAAAAAATAAAAATATTCTGTCACGTGTCTTAACATAGGACATGCCGGGGCGATGTATATAATACAATATTTGTGTCAAAAATAAGCGGGGATAAAGTATGGCACGAATTATTGATTATGAGGCTCAAAACATCATAGGCGGTAAGCTGCGTGAGTATAGACTGGAAAGGCATCTGAGTCAGAAGGAATTGGCGGAACGACTTGAAACCTATGCCATATATGTCTGTCGCGGTTCCATTTCAAGAATTGAAAACCATGAACGCACAGTTACGGACTTTGAACTGCGTGCTCTGGCAGAGGTTTTGGAGGTTGATGTTGTAGATCTTTTTGAAAAATAGAAATTACAAATATACAAAAGCACTGATTTTGCGTTATGATGCAAGATGAGTGCTTTTGTGTTACACCTGATGGGAAGGAAGGCAGCTCCTGTCAGGATATGGAATGGCAGAAGGATAATTGCTTGCAGGCAGGAAAAACTTATGAGTGGGACAGAACAGGGAAATACAAGGGTAAAAAATATTTTGATTCTGGAGGATGAACCGGCAGCCTTGAGATATCTGGTAAAGATTGTGGAGGATTGCAGTCCGCTGGAATATTGTGTATTCGGTTATACCGGTCTGAAAGAAGCTTATGAATGTATGAAGCACCGGACAATCTCCTTATTTATGGTGGATATCATGTTGGATCAGAAGGAATGCAACCGGGAGGGCTATCGTTTTATCGAGGAAATCCGTAAAAGTGAAGAATACCGTCATGTACCGGTGATTTTTGTGACAGGACTGGAGGAACCGAGAGCACAGGCTTATAAGGATCTGCATTGTTTTGGGTATATCCAAAAGCCTTATGATGTCAATGAGATTCACAGAATGGTGAAGAAATGTCTGACTTATAATCCGGTGGAAGCAAAAGTAAGGCTTCATCTGAAGAACGATGGAATACACGTTCTCTTTGATACGGATCAGGTTGTGTATGTGCGCATTACAGGAAAGAACCTGTCTGTCAAGGTTCATGGCAAGCCATTGGCTCAGTATGCCTATCTTACCATGAAAGAAATTATGGAACAGCTTAAGTCAGAGCCAATGATAATGTGTGGAAAAGGCCTTCTTGTAAATGGAAAATATATGGATTATCTGGATCAGAAGGAGAGAAAGCTTTATCTGAAGGATGAGGCAGAACCCTTGAAATTAACGAGAGCAGGATTGAAGGAGAATATCCATAGTATTACTGATGGTTTGTCACGGTGAAACTGTGGGTGAAACGAAAAGAAACGCTGAAAACAAACAGTATAACTGTATTAAGAGGAATGTGCATCATGGATATAATGAAATAAAAAGCAGAGGAGTCCGTGATGACAGAAGAGTTTTTGATTAATAATGAACAAATGGGGAAGAGAATACGGGAGTTGCGTGAGAAAGAGGGACTCACTCAGGATGCCTTATCAGAAATTCTTTCCGTAGGACCGAATGTAATCGGGTGTTATGAACGAGGAGAATATGGTCCTTCCAAGAAGACCCTCAGACTGATCTGTCAGTATTTTGGTGTATCTACGGATTATCTTCTATATGGAGAAACGGAAAATGTGGAAGACATCATGGAGCAGGTAGATCATTTCTCGGATGCGGATAAGTTGAAAGTATTAGTACGCCTGATGCATTACTTCATCAAAGGTAATATACTTACGAAAGAAGATAAAGCGTGCAGGGATCATATGAAAGTGATCATTGATCAGTTATTTGAATCTGAGGAATAAGGGGACGAAATACATAGGATGAAAACAATTTTAATTTTGGAAGATAATGTCCGTGAGATGGAGCGGCTGGTTAAAATTGTTCGTGAACAGGGTGCGCAGAATGAAGTAATATGTGCGGTTAACCTGGAACAGGCATATCATATGGCAATGGAGAAATCCATTGATCTTTTTCTGTTAGATATTATTCTGGATCCCCGGACCTCTGGGGACGCTTCCGGTATGAAATTTGCAGATCATATCCGTGAAGTGGAACGCTATCATTTTACTCCCATTATTTTTATTACCGGACTGGAAGACCCCAGCCTGTATGCATACAGTGATGTCCAATGCTACAGCTATATCGAGAAACCCTATGATACAAAGCAATTGTCTGAGCTTATAAAGGAAACCCTTATGATCCCGACCGATTCTTCGGCTTCAGACAGAGTATATTACAGAAGAGATGGAATATTACTAAGACTTTGCAAGGAGGACATTGTCTATATTGAAAACGGACGTTCCGGAAGAGTGATCCACACAACAGCCGATGAACGTTACCTGCCATATAAACCAGTGAAGGAGATCCTTAAAGAATTGGATTCCGATGATTTCGTCCAGTGTAACCGTTTCGTGATCGTTAACCGGAATTATGTCGAAACCATAGATTCCGTCAACAGATACGTTACCTTTAAAAACCGAACGGATTCGGTAGAAATTGGATTGACATATAAGAAGAATTTTTTGAGGAGGGTGTTTAATGGTTAGGAACTTATTACCGTTATTTGAAATTTTGTCAATTCTTTATGGATTAGCAGCGGTATATGGGAAGAAATTAAAATATAATATTAACGTAGTGATTTTTATAGTTGCGGAAATGGTTTTAATGGTTGGTATAAATGATTATGGAATACCTAAATATTTTATAACGTTATCATATGCATTGATATTTGTGTATTGTTGGATAAATTACAAAATTTCAGTTATTAATACATTAATTAATATTTTCATTATGGCAATAGTATTAGGTGTGTTACAACTAATTACTTATTCTGTTTTGGTAACTCTCTTTAAAGATAATGACATCAATAATTTGAAATGGGAAATTATAGTGATGGCGGTTAACCTTGTGATTGTAATGTTAGGGATTCCTAGGTTACAGTTAGAAAGATTAGCGGAATTTCTATCACATAAGCGATGGATGACCATATTAATAGGGATTGTTGTTGTTGCTATCTTTGGAGTACAATTATGGAAAGTTAAGCAAGGTTCTAGTTTAAGTGGGGAAGATTTTATCTTTACTGTATATTTTTATATATTATTATTTTTACTATTAATGGAATGGCAAAAGACACGAATAGATGCTGAAAAAAGAAAGGCACAATTAGAAATTAATAAGTTATATTATGATACATATGAAGAATTAATTATATCCATTAGAAAGAAACAACATGATTTTAATAATCATATAAACGCTATCCAGGGAATTTTATATACGGCGATATCATATGAAGAGCTGAAGGAACAGGAAGAGAAATATCTGGATGAAATTACAGAGGATCGTCAACAGATTTCAATTTTAACTAAGGTAGAAAATCCACTTATTGCTGGTTTTCTTACAGTAAAAATTCAAGAAGCGGAAAGAAAAGGAATTAATGTTGAGTATAATTGTATATTTCCCAAAGTAAAAATAAATATGCCAGAATATCAATTGATTGAGATGATGGGAATTCTTTTGGATAATGCAATTGAAGCTGCAGAAAAAATGGATGCCAGTAAATTAATGCAAATACGGTTATTGATGGTAGAAGGAGTAATAAATTTTTCGGTAACTAATACATACTTAATTAGCGATGTAAAAGATATTTCTAATTTTTTTGCCAAAGGATATAGTACTAAGGGGAACAACAGGGGAATTGGATTATATAAGTTAAAGGAATTGATGCAGAAGCAAAAAGGTGAACTTTTTTGTAAGGAAGAGAATATAAATGGACAGAAAGCAATAAGAATGGAAATGTTGTTACCTATTGGAAGTCAATAAGAGACACCGGCATTAGCCGGTGCCTGTTTTATTCCTCTGTTGGAAATTCTGGTTCACCAAAAAATAATATGCAGATATAATCAGAGAAGATGCCATCAAAAATGGATAAACATATTCCACAGAGAGCTAACCCAATCTGCTGAAGCTTAAACTTGTTCATATTTTTTCACCTCCTTATAAATTTTTGTTATAGCTAATTGGACAGTGTGAAGAACCACCATCCAAAAACTTGCCAGTAAATACCGACATTCGGGAAAAAGAAATAATAGAATTGCGACAATCAGAACCACCTGAAAGGAAGCAATGCGGTTTCTTTGGATTCCCTTTTCGTCCAGCTTGACTTCACGATGGGAAAGGAGAGGACCAAGCCGGTATTCTGTGATTGCACATGGAATCATGAGTCCGATACGCAGAATCGGTGTTAAAGGAGCTGTCACCGGCAGGATCATAACGGTTGGAATAAATACAAGAACCGTCAGCAGCAGGCAGGTCCAATAGCTTTTTGTGTGGATTCCGCCATTTTTACTTCGTAATAAACAGAATGGAATCAGCGCATATAAAAAATAAGGAAAGAAACCCAAATAAGAAAACATCACTGCCAACAGGATTAACTTGCTGAGGTCATAAAGGAGCGCTGTGATAACATAGCGTATTATTTTTAATTCATATTCGGTAAAATCATAAGTATTTCTGATTTTGTTCATCAGCGCATCCATGAGTTACATCTCCTTTTTCCATATCATAATTCCGGGGAAAACAAAGGATGGAAAATCAGCCGGAATTGTGTATAATGAGGGTGAAAAAGATGGGAAGAAAAAGTGAAACATAGATAAGAAAAAGCGGAATGATTTGTTCCTGAAAAAATCATATTCAGGATGATGTAAATCAGATATAAACTGTATAAAGAATGAGATAAGAGAAGTGTATTGCAGAAATGCCTGAACAATGCAAAAATAAGAACAAAATGATCATTCGAACTACAGAAAAGGTGATAAATGGGAATAATTAACATTTTTACTTGTAATAAATGATGTTTAAGCAAATTGAAATGATAGAAATATTTGGAATAAATATGGATTTTATAAGAAATTATTTGTTTTTTATGCAGAAAAAGTAATATAATACATCCATCTCGTTTTTGTTACAGTAAGATGATGAGGTGGAATGACGAATGAAGAAAATAAATCAAGAGCTTTTCATAGCCATTCTGGATGATGATCCCGATTTTGCATATGTATTATCGCGGATGATAGAGAAGGTTCTGGGTGCCGGAAAGGTACAGGTACATATTCAGACTTTCCGGACAACGCAGGAGGCGGATACCTCGCCGTTGTCATTTGACCTGTTGTTTCTGGATGTGGAACTGGGCAATGAAAATGGAATTCAGTGGGTAAAAAAGTGGAGAAAGACCCGTAAGTTTCAGGACATTATTATTGCTTCATCCTATGATCATTATGTGTTTGACAGTATTGAGGCCCGTCCGTTTGCTTATATAAGGAAGGCACATCTGGAAGAGGATCTGCGGAAGGCAGTCAGAAGATATTGGAAAGAAAGCCGTGAAGAGCCTATTTATGTCATTGTGAAGGATGGGAAGAAGAATATTCTGGTAGATCCTTATCATATCGACTATTTGCAGGCGAATGGTCATTATATTGACATTATTATGGATAATGAAGAGCCGATCGTGGTGAGAAACCACATTAATGAACTTCAGCATACCCTGGAAAAGTATGGTTTTGTCCGTGTTCAGGTGAGTTATCTTGTCAATGTGAAGTTTATAGAGCGGTTTGATGGTAAAAATGTTTATTTACGTAATGGAATAAAGAAATTCGTTAGTCCGCATTTTGAAAAACAGCTTCTTGAAAAATTGAGAAGTTATATGGAATCCGATGGAGATGACTTAAATGGAGATACTGGCTAATCTGTGTGAATCGGTGCTGTGGATTGTATTTTTAAAGATATTTTGTCGGCCAAAGTATAGCAGGAAAATTGATTTTCCGGGAGCGGTAACAGCGGTTCTTCTGCTTATGGCAAGTATTGGTTTTTCAGATCAATTTGCATTATTTTCCCAATATACGGTTCTTATTGATTTTGTGATTGCCTTCGGGTACACCATGCTTTTTCTGGAGGGTATGTGGTACTGGAAGCTTTTTCTGATTGCAGTATATAATGTTGCCCTTCTTGGTTCGAGTGTTCTTGCAGTGAACACTTTCGTGAATCTTTTTCATGTAGATGCGACGGTACTTGTGGCTGAGGGCAATCCTCTGCGGATTGCCATGATTGTTACGGCCAAGGTCGTATTGGTCATTCTGGTGATTCTTTCCAGAATTTTCAGGGATAAAATCATGGTATTACAAAGAGCAGGAGTGTGGGTTATTGTATTTCCGCTTATAACGATATCCGTAGGTACAACATTGTTTCAGACTCTTGTGCATTTTTACAGGCAGACTTCGGATATTGTCTGGATTGTGTGGCTGCTTCTGATGGTCTGCGCGCTGTGCTTTATGAGCTTCCAGCTGGCCTATGATGCATACCGGGGAAAGCAGCAGAAGAAAATGAGCGATTTTCTCCGTAAACAGATGATTATCCAGCAGCAGACCTATAAGCAGCAGTATGAAAATATCAGGAAGGTCCGTAAGACACAGCATGATATGAAGCACCGTCTGGTAGTCATTGAGCAGCAGCTGCTTGAGAAGGACTATGAAAGAGCACAGAATTATACCAGAGATTTTCTGATGGAACTGGATGGAGTAAAGGAATTTAAATATGGAGACAATCCTTTAAGTACCCTGCTTTTGATGAAGGAAGAGATTGCAAAAGAAAATGGAATTGATATCCGCATTGATATGGATGTTCTGGAAACAACGAGAATTTCGGATCTTGATCTGGCAATGATTCTGGGAAATCTCATGGATAATGCGATTGAAGCAGCCAAAGAAGTCAAAGAAAATCCAGAGATCCGGGTACTCATAAAAACGAAGGGTGTCTTGTATATCAGCGTCCGGAACACGGTGAAGGATTCTGAAATGGAAAAACCTTTCAGGCATAATTATACAACCAAAGAGGATGCATTGTTACATGGATTTGGGATTTCCTGTATTCGGGAGTTGGTTGATAAAAACGGGGGAAGATTTGATCTGAACGTTTCGGAAGGCTGGTTTCGGGCTGAAATCTTCTTCTGACAGGCTGTCAAGAGAAAAATATGACATAAATCGGGCAAAAGCTGACATTCTGCTATTCAAATGAAAAAAATGCGGTTACAATAATGAAAAAGGAGGGGGAAGCAGACGTGTCGGAATTTCTAGCAAAGAGAATCACGATGAGGTTTATCCGTAAGTTTCAGATTAAAGAAGAGGATTGGGATTTGTACTACCTCGGTATCGAGGTTATTGTAACTACGGCATTGACAAGTCTGGTGATCATGGCGATTGGAATTGCGTTACGGAATTTTTTTGGATCTGTTGTTTTCTTACTGTGTTTCATGAGTATTCGGGGTTATTGCGGAGGATATCACGCAAAAACCAGAGTGCGGTGCTTCTTTGTTTCGATATTGTGCTATCTGCTTTCATTTGGAATGATGAAGGGACTGCTGTTTCTTCCGGAAATTGCGCAGAACATTCTCATTACAATAGGGGTAGCAACGGCGTTTGTACATTTTGCGAAGTTTGCGCCGGTAGAAAATCCGAACAAGAGAATCCGTGAGGAGATGAAGGAACAAAACAAAATTATGTCCTTTGCGATGCTCGTGGTCTGGTATCTGGTCTGTTCTGTGTTCGTATTTGCCGGAATATATGAGATATCAACGCAGATATGGGCAACAATAGACATTATTGCTTTACTTCTCTGTGTAAAAAGGAGGAAAAGGAAATGAATAAATTCAAAGCGACATTGTCAAGGCTCATTATGGCGGCCGTCTGGGGAGTAGCAATCACAACACTGACCTCTACATCCCGTTATCTGACATATCAGCCGAAGGGTGAAGAAGAATTAATGCGCAGATATCTTTAGTTGTGTACATATGCGGTGTAAAAAGGGATAAAAATGTACACGTTTAGATATGCAAAAACCTCCAGCAGGACAACCTGTCTGGAGGTTTTTGTTAAGAAATTATTAAGGTTTTCCTAAAAAAAATAAATATTTGTTTTAGCTCTTTCTTTTTTGGGAAATAATGATATGCTAAAGAAGTAATAAGCATATATTGATTTGAGGAGAGTGTGTATATGAAAATAGAAAGATTAATAGCAGTTATGATATTGGCAGTGCTGATGCTGACCGGCTGCGGACAGACTACATCACAGACAGATAATACAGTGGTGCTGCCACAGATTAAAGGGGAGGCCAGGAATGTAATTATTACCGAATCCGGACAGATATTTGATGCGGATTCGGGAGAAGAGATTATTCTTAATACTCCGAAGCCATCGGCAGAAGCAGCCGTACAGGAGGTGGCAGAGGCCTCGCCGCAGCCTTCTGAGGAACCGGAAATTGCGGTGATTCAGGACGCGGAGATTGTGGTTCCCCATCCGGAACAGTCGGTAAGCCATGTAGATACTGAAAAGCTTGGTGATGACAAACTGAATATTGTTTTCCTTGGGGACAGTATTATTGATAATCACCGTGATGAGACCGGTATTGCTTATCTTACAGGCATTGCCTGTAATGCGAATGTGTACAATATGGCAATTGCCGGAACCAGCGCAACGATTGAATATGGTGAGAAGGAAGGAAATGAGGATTGGACCTCCAGAGGTCTGATCGGGGTTACCAAAGCGATTAAGGGAGATATCCCGACAGATATTTTTAAGGGTACCAGAGCCGGTGAAATTATGGATAATAAGGAAGTGGATTTCTCAACCGTAGATTATTATGTCATTGAATATGGAGTCAACGATTTCTTAAGAGGAATTAATCCCGGGGATGCGGAGGATCCGTATGATATGCATACGTATGCGGGAGCACTTCGGATTGCGGTTGGTAATCTTAGAGCTGTATCGCCCAATGCTACTATTGTATTGTGTTCTCCCTGCTATTCACAATTCTTTGGCAAGGACGGTGCCTTTTTGGGAGATGCAAACATGATGAGTAACGGATACGGGACCATCAGTGATTTTAAAGGAGCCTGCGAATACGTTTCGAATGAACTCGGCACCTTGTTTATGGATGCATATCAGACATTGGGAATTGATAGTACCAATGCAGATGATTATCTCGAGGATGGAATTCATTTGACGCAGAAAGGAAGAGCCTTATATGCCGGTATGCTTGGAAGAATTATAAATTATAATGAGGATAATAAGAATTCCGGTATGTAAACAGATCAGGGAAGACACCGTCTTTTAGGAGAATAAGAAAAAGCAGTAGGGAGTATATATTTATAAAGAGATAAAATCTGGATGTGTGATGCGTAGACGTATTTGTGGAATGGCACTTGTGGGGATTATGCTGCTGACAGCATGCGACCGGCAGGGAATACAGGTGGCCGAAACTGCCGGAAGAACGGAAAGTGATACGGTCTATGAAAAAATGCAGGAAGAACAGAAGAAGCAGCAGAAAAGCAGTCCTTCTCCGATAAGCGAGAAAGAAACAGAGCTGTCTGAAGTGATAGAGAAGCTTCCGTCGGACAGTCCGGTACCGAGTATGGAGCCTGATCCGGAAAGCTATGATTTGCAGCTGGTATTTATAGGGGATGAAACGTTTGGACAGAACCCGGACGGAACAGGAATACCGGAATTGTGTATGATGCGCTGCAAAGCACATGGATACAGTCTGACAGCTGATGGAACGGGTGCGGCTGTGGAAGATACAGAGATATTGGGAAATGAAAGGTGGAGATCCCAGGGACTTGTCGGTATGGTGAAAGCAATGAATGCGGAAATTAATACCGGGATATTTGCAGATGAAGCTGTGCAGGCTGTTTTGACCGATGCGGAAACGGATTTTTCGAATACAGATTACTTTATTATTTCATATGGACTTAACGATTTCCGGCATGGAATACCGCGGAATAATGAAGAATACGCATATGATTTCCGAACCTATGCCGGGGCATTACGGGTTGCGGTTGGAGCCTTAAAGGACAGATATCCGGGCGCCGAAATCATTTTGTGCAGTCCATACTATTGCAGATTTTATAAAGATGGATGGATGATCGGGGACAGCAATACATTTGATCAGGGAAAAGGAACCTTACGTGATTATATGGGAACCTGTGAATATATTGCCGGTGAACAGCAGGTGTTGTTTCTGAATACATATGATAATCTTGGAATTGACGGATATACAGCAGACGAATATCTGCAGGATGGAATCTATCTTACGGATAAAGCAAGAGATTCTTATGCGGATCTGCTTGCCGGGATGATTCTTAACAATGAAGAGCAGAAGAATAATTGAATCAGAGGTAATTGAATAAGAAAAGGAAAAGAGCGTTTGTTTTGGTTGAAAAACAAATGCTTTTTTACTATACTGTATGTAATTCGCGTAGAAAGGGGAAGCTATGATAACAGTAGTTTTAAGCTGGATTTACATATTCATAATATGCTTTTTGCTTGGTGTGGGAGTGTTTTCACTTGGCACAAAATTATGTGGTAAGAAAGACTTTACTGCGCCGGTCAGTCTCCTTACGGTACTTGGAGTCATGGTATCTACGGTCATTGCATCTTATATCAGCTGTGTGGCCGGAATAGGAATGCCGGCGCATCTGTTTCTGGTTTTACTTGCTGTTTTATCTGCGGTCTGGCAGCGCAGACAGCTTGTTATGTATTGGAAGAAAATAAAACCCGTTGTGCTTTCCTGGGAGGGGGTCTTTTATTTCTGTTTCATTTTGTTCATTGCTTTTTTTGCATCCAGAGGGGAATTCCACACGGATACCAATATCTATCATGCCCAGAATATTCGTATTTACGAGGAATATGGTCTGATTAAGGGAATGGGAAATCTGCAGCAGCATTTTGCGTATAACAGTTCCTATCTGGCATTTGCGGCAGTATTCAGTATGAAATGGCTGCTTGGACAGTCACTTCATACAACAACAGGATTTCTGGAAGTACTTTTCTGTATCTATGCATTTTACGGCTTGAAAAGATGGAAGAGCCACAAGAAGCATCTGGCAGACTGTGTAAAGCTGGGAATACCGTTCTATGTTCTGGTGATTCTGATACGCAGCATGTCTCCTGCCACCGATTTTGGAACGATGCTGTTTGTACAATATCTTCTGGCAGCATGGTGTGACAATCTGGAGGAGAAGAAGGACATCTTCTTTTATTCACTGCTTTCTGTAGTGGCTGTTTTCGTGGCAACAATGAAGTTTTCGGCGTGTCTTATTGTGCTTCTTGCAATATATCCTGCGGTATGCCTGCTCAGGGACAGGCAGTGGAAAACCATTGTGTTCTGCCTGCTGAGTGGAATACTGGTTGTCTGTCCTTTCCTGATACGGAACTTCCTTATATCAGGATGGCTGTTATATCCTTTTGACAAGATTGACTTATTTCACGTGGCATGGAAGATCCCACGGGAATATCTGGTGGAGGATTCTGCCCGGATTAAGGTATGGGGAAGATGTCTGTATGATGTGGAGCTGCTGAATTTAAGTCCGGTTCAGTGGATTCCGTACTGGTGGAGTGGACAGGAACGGTATGAGCAGATGCTTTTGGGAAGTGTTCTTGCGGGGACATTGCTTTTGGGAGTACAGGCAATTTATGGCAGGATCAGGAGAACACAGATAGCATGGGATAAAGTGGTTCTGGCAGCAGTGATTTATATCAATATTGTACTGTGGTTCTTCATGGCGCCTTTTATCCGTTATGGTCTGGCTTTTCTTTTTGCCGTGCCGATGCTTGCTTTGGGAGAATGGTGTTCTGCTGAAAAGAAAGGATTTTACAGTGTTGTGTGCGGAGGACTCGTATTTTGTATTGTAGTTTGCCTCAGCCCTTACTGGGACCGGTATATTACCGATGGTGGTGTTTTCTTAAAGCATCATCTGACAGATCCGTATTATATAAAGCAGCAGGATTATGACCGGGGGAATATGGAAAGTATGCAGATCAATGGAAATGAGATTTATTTTGATGCTGCCTATGATGAAATAAACAGTTATTTCACATGTCCCGGCACCTGTTATAAATCAATGCTGGAGAGAAGCACACTAATGGGAGATGAGATCACAGATGGTTTTATGGCAAGGTGAAAAGAGAAAAAGAGCTGCAGAGGGAATCGTGTCGGTTCTTCTTTCTGTGCTTACCGTATTTGCAGGTACGGCTTATCAACAGTATGCAGGAGTGCCGGAGGGAAGCAGAAAGGTGATTTATCTGTTTCTTCAGATACTGTTATGGACGGTTTTGTATTTTGCAGGCTTTAGGATAACAGAAGGTGTGCTGAAGAAGAAGGAAGCAGCCGGGCGGGAAGAGTATACACTTCACTTTTCTGCCGGCCGGCAGATGATCGGTCTGGTGTTGTGCTGGCTTCCATATCTGCTGATTTATGCACCGGGACTTGTTAATTTTGACACGATAAACCAGATCAATGATTTTTATGATGGAGTATCACCGGTCTGGTTCGGCTTTGTGGAGGGGCAGGAAACGGTTGTGGCATTGCTTAATGACCATCATCCTGTTTTTGTGACAGTGCTTTTTTCCCTGATTATGCTTCCGTGGAAGGCAGCTGGATATCCTGCGGGAGGAATCTTCTGTTACTGTCTGTTACAGATGCTATTTGGAGCATGGGTATTTGTGGGATTCCTTTCAGCTTTAAAGCGTTGGGGACTTCCCCGAAAAGCATATCAAATCATTTATGGTTTTCTGGCGTTGATGCCATTTGTTGCTTTATATATGGCTACGATGCTGAAAAATACATTGCATGGGGTTATTTTTGTCTGGTATTTATGGAAGCTGCTGCAGATGCTTCACGGAGAAGGTGGCAGGAAGGAAATGAAGTGGTTCTGGCTGACTTCGGTGCTGTTGTGCCTTACACAGAAAACAGGAATCTATCTTGTTGTCCTGACAGATCTGGGATTGCTGTTTCATAAGAGGATGAAAAAGGAACGGAAGGCTGTTGCAGGGAATGCGGTATGTATGCTTCTGTTAATGATGGTTCTGCTGCCGAAGGTTATTTATCCTATCCTGCAGATATACCCGGGAGGAAAGCAGGAGATGCTGGGTATCTGCTTTCAGCAGACCTCCAGGCTGGTCTGCAGGGGGATGGAACAGATGACGCCCACAGAGCAGGAAATAACTGACGCAGTGTTTGATTATAACCGGATAGAGGAGTTGTATGATCCCCACAGTTCGGATCCCATCAAGGCTACATATCGGCTTCAGGCTGCAAATGAAGAAATAACAGCTTATTTGAAGCTGTGGATCCGTCAGGGAATCCGGCATCCGCTTTCCTATATTCATTCCATGCTGGCAATCAGTGGCGCGTATTTTGCACCGGTTGAGGTCGTGGATGCATATGATCATATTCCGGAGGCGGAAGGAGTGTTTGCGGATATCCGTCATGTACTTCCCAATGGAGTTCTGGAGACAGTTTCTGCTTTGTACCGGTATCTGACAGGGCTTCCGGGAATTGATCTTTTCTTTCAGACAGTACTTTATACGTGGTGGATTCCCTTGATCTATGTGGTGGGAATTATCGTACGCAGAAAGTGGAAACTGCTTTTTAGCGCGATACCGGTCGGTGCTAATATTTTATTTCTGGCGGTCAGTCCGTTATATTGTACAAGATATGCCCTGCCGTTAATATTTGCGGCTCCGTTTCTGATGGGTATGCTGACTGTAAAAGAAAGTGATACCAAGACGCAGAATAATGTGTTATGATGTAATAAGACTTTGATAGAAAGGCGGTTAATCTCGAATGAAAAAAGCCCTGATTATTGGTGCAGGTCCTGCAGGTCTTACTGCAGCTTATGAATTGCTTACAAAATCCAAGGATATTGAAGTAGTTGTATTTGAAGAAAGTGACTGTTTCGGTGGTATCTCCAAGACGGTCAATTATAAAGGAAACCGTATGGATATGGGAGGACACCGTTTCTTCTCGAAAATTCCGGAGGTAAATGCCTGGTGGGATCATATGCTTCCCATGCAGGGACATCCGACATATGATGATATCATTCTGCATCGTCCCATGCCGGTGGCTGAGGGGGGACCTGACCCTGAGAAGGAAGACCGCGTTATGCTGACAAGACACCGCGTTTCCCGTATTTTATTTGATACGAAGTTTTATGACTATCCGATTTCCTTAAAACCGGAAACCTTTAAGAACTTTGGACTGCTTACCACCTTAAAGGTAGGATTCAGCTATCTGGGCTCCATGTTCCATAAGCTGCCAGAGGATAATCTGGAGAATTTCTATATTAACTGCTTTGGCAGGAAGCTGTATTCCATGTTCTTTGAGTACTATACAGAGAACCTCTGGGGACGTCATCCCAGTGAGATCGATGCTTCCTGGGGTGCACAGAGAACCAAGGGACTTTCCATTATGGGAATCCTGAAGGATTTCTTTGGCAAGCTTTTCAAGGTAAAGAACCGGAAGGTCAACACCTCCCTGATCGAGGAATTCAAATATCCAAAGCTCGGTCCTGGACAGCTATGGGATGTGACTGCAGCAGAAGTGGAGAAGCTTGGCGGTACAATCATTAAGAATGCGAAGGTTACCAGAGTCCACAAGAACGCGAATAATGTGCTGACATCCCTGACCTATGAAAAGGATGGACAGGAGCTCACCATGGAAGGAGATTATTTCATTTCCTCCATGCCGGTGAAGGATCTGGTTGGCGGTATGAACGATGTACCTGCAGATGCAGCAAGAATTGCAGCAGGACTTCCGTATCGTGATTACATGACACTTGGTGTCCTGGTGCCGAAGATTAATCTGGTAAACAAAACCAATATCAGGACGGTGAACAATATTGTTCCTGACTGCTGGGTTTATGTACAGGATCGTAATGTGAAGCTGGGACGTTTCCAGATTTACAATAACTGGTCTCCTTATATGATTAAGGATCTTGAGCATACGGTATGGATCGGTCTTGAGTACTTTGTCAATGAAGGGGATGAGTACTGGAACATGACCGAGGAAGAGTTTGCGAAGATCGGTGTCAGTGAAATGATTAAGCTTGGTCTGATCGACAGCCCGGATGTAGTACTGGACGTTCATATGGAGAAGGTAAAGAAAGCATACCCTGCTTACTTTGATACCTATGACGAGATTGACAGGCTGGTTGACTACTTAAGCTCGATAGAGAATCTGTATTGTGTTGGACGTAATGGTCAGCATCGCTACAACAATATTGACCACTCTATGGTTACTTCCTTTGAAGCGGTTAAGAATATTTTAACCGGAAGCAAAGATAAAAAGAACATCTGGAGTGTCAATACCGAGCAGGAGTATCATGAGACCTCAAACGAAGAGGGTAATGAGGCGGAAGTGGACTAAGGGTAAGAGGTAAAAGAATGAATACGCATGCAGTGTTGATGTCAGCCTATAATGATTTTGATATATTGCTGAATAATGTAAAAATTCTTGCCCCCTGCTTCGACTGTTATATCCATGTGGACCGGAAGGCAGAATTTCCACCCGAAATAAGACGTAAGCTACAGGAATATCCCAACGTATATGTAATACAGAAATACCGTATTACGTGGGGAAGCTATAAGCATATACTGGCATTCTTGGAACTGCTGAAAATGGCAGAACCCAAAGGATATGAATGGTATCATCTCATTACGGGTAATTCCGTACTGGTAAGACCCTATAAGGAACTGGAAGCTTTTTTCATGGATCATGATGGCCAGATCTTTATGAATTATGTGGATGTGAAAGCATCAGAATCCCGTAAAGATCTCGAATACTGGTTTCAGTACTACCGGTATCCGTATTTATATAATCAGCGTGGAAAGCATCGCAGACTGTGGGAAAATTTTGAATGGTATTATATTAAAATCCAGAAGAAGTTAGGGATTAAACGTAAGGTTTATTTTGACTATAAAGGGTATCTGTATTGCCAGCTTCCTGATGCTGCAGCGAAGTATGTTCTGCAGTATGTAAAGGAAAATCCGCGCTATATCCATGAATTAAAATACTGTCATGTCGGAGAAGAGTTTTTCTTCCAGAACATTTTGATGCACAGTACCTTCCGGGACAAGGTGATCAATCAAAATCTTATTTATGATGACTGGTCTCCGGAGCGTGAGCGTCCTGCATTTCTGAACGAAGGTGATTATGACCGCATTATGGAATCGGGCTGTTTCTTTGCCAGGAAAATCAATGCGTCTTCGAAAGGCCTGATGGAAAAGATCCATATATAAAAACAGTGTTGCTGCACCTGGCAGGCTTCCTTTAAAGGTGTCTTGTTCAGATCGGCAAGTGTTGTTGCTTCAAAGTTATCGCAGCAGCAGATGCCCATGCGGCCATCCGGGAAAATGAACATATCCGTATAGGGCATGAGGCAGGTTTCTTTAATGATTTTGACATCATTGGTCTTGTTCGGTGCACTTCCGGCACGGTTGCTTAACACAGCATCCATATATCGCATCTGGATAAGAAGCTCGACGTCCTTAAACTCATCCGGGTGGGACTTGGCATATTCATATATTTCACGGACGTTGTCGTGAAGCTTCATGTCTCTGCAGTAATTATTAATAATTAACTGATTTACGTAGGGTATGATTTCCTTTACCTTGTCAACCGTAAGAAGCAGGCCGTTACTGGACAGGAAAATGAAGCTGTGGGGTAATTTTTCACGGCAATATTTGTGGAATTCTACAATTCTGGTATCCAGAAACGGTTCATTATTTCCGTATAAGGTCAGGTGACCGGTATAGCCCCATTCGGCAAGCTGGTCAATAATACTGTAAAATAAGGAATCCTCCATGCGCTTATAGGGACGTTTTTCTGCATTTTTGTTTGCGGTACAGAAAGAACAGGTGCTGTTACAGCGGTTAATGGTTTCCAGATTAACAACAAGGGGCATGGGTGGTTCCCCGGTAGAGAGGAAATAATCAATGTATTCTTTCTGTAATTTATTTCTGGTGGAACGCTGCAGCTTCAGGTAGCTGTCAGAAGAAAGCATCGGAAAATACTTCTGAAGATTCCAACCAATCACACCACCGAAATTGTGATATCTGACTGACATATTTATTCTGGTCTCCTTTGATTTGTGTATGATAATAATTTGATATATCTACAAATAATATACCTGTAAATAGTAACATTGAATCGAAAAGGAGTCAAGCCACGGAGGAATTGCAATATGGGTGTAATTCGTGCTAAAATAAATAGAAATATGTTTGTGGAGAAATGAGAATGACAGAATTTTTGGAGAAACACCGGAAAACACTTTTTTATCTCATCCTGATCGGATGTGTGATTACAATTGGAATTTACAATTTCCTTACGCCATATTTTACAGATGATTACGGGTATGCACAGGAAGCACGGAGTGCAGGTTCTCTGTGGGGGCTGATCAAACAGCAGTATATTGAGTATATGTATCACAATGCCAGAATTATTGGGCAGTTCAATCTGCGCCTGTTTCTGATTCCGGGGAAATGGCTGTTTAATATTGTGAACAGTCTGCTGTTTACCGGACTGGTACTCCTTATCTATGCCATGATTCATGGTAAGAAAAAATATGATCTATTTGTATTGTTTCTGGTAATTACATTTGTATGGAGGTATTCTGTACGGTTCGGGGAAACAACGTTGTGGCTGTGCGGCACCTGCAATTATTTGTGGGGAATGGTGATTATCATGGGATTCCTGGTCTGGTACCGCCATATGCTGTTTCGGGACAAGCCGGTGCAGCATCCTCTGGGGACGGTAATAGGAGGCTTCTTTTTTGGACTTGCGGCCGGATGGTGTAATGAGAACACATCGGGGGGCGCGTTTTTACTGACGTTGTTCTTCACCATCGTAGTGGTATGGATTCAGAAGAATAAAAAATTCCAGCCCTTTATGGCGGCATCCCTCCTTGGAGTATTTACCGGTGTTATGGGCATGGCCCTGTGTCCGGGAGTACGTTACCGTATTGACCAGACAGAAGGTGAGAACTTTACAGGATTCATTGGATTGATTTCCAGATTATATAAAATTACCGTGACGGTTAAGGGATTGTTTACGGAACTGGTGATTTTACTGGTCATTGCGCTGGTGATCTGGATGCTGCAGAAAAGACGGGATGACTGGAAAGAGATCTGTGGAAATTACAGTGTTTTGTTTGCTGTTGCAGCACTTGCAACGAGCTATGCATTGATTCTGATTCCACCGACAACAGCAAGGGCACATTATGGTGCCGGTATTTTTCTGGTGATTGCCTGTATTCAGGCAATTGTACAGCTTGACAGAAAGGATCTGTTTGTTAAGACATTACAGTATAGTCTGGCAGTGATTTTATGCCTGTGGTTTTTAACTACTTATTCTGAAAATATGGTTAATTTATGGAGAATTAACCGGGAGGATCAGGAGAGGATTGAACTCATTCTTGAAGCAAAACAGCAGTATGGGGGAGATGCAGAGGTGATCGTTCCGCAGCTGCGGCCCCAGTTCGAGAATCCGTACAGCACGGCGCATGATTCGGATCTGACAGAGGATAAGGATCATTGGATTAATATGTTTTATGAGTCCTATTATGGTGTGAAGTCGGTTATTGCAATCCCGAGAGAAGAGTGGGAAGAACAGTTTGGGAAGGAAAACGGATGATAAAGAGTAAAAAGACAAGGATATGGTATGGACTTTACTTTCTGGCAGCAGCGTTTGCCATTATGCTGCTTGCTACCCGGTCATCCTTTCTGTATCCGTGTAATAACTGGGATGATGCAAACAGTTATTTTTCAGTGGGCAAGGCATTGTTCCATGGGAAAATGCCTTACCGCGATGTGTTTGATCAAAAGGGAATGTATTTGTATTTCTTTTATGGATTGTGTTATTTCGTATCGCATACAACATTTCTGGGTGTATTCCTGATGGAGGTGTTATTTGCATTTGCAGATCTTTGTGGGATATTCTCTGTTTTATGCCTGTATATCAGGAAGAGTACAGCTCTTGTTCTGACACCGGCTGTGCTTGCGGTCTGTTTCTGCTCTTACAGCTTTTATTACGGCGGATCGGCAGAGGAGTTATGCTTTCCCTTTCTGATATGGGGCTTGTTTCTGGGTTTGAGATATTTTAAGCAGGATTATCCTGAACGGGAAATGTCAGTGAAAACGCTGCTTTTTACCGGCGGACTGGCGGGGATGGTAGCTAATATCAAGTTTACCGTACTGGGTTTTTTCTTTGCATGGATGATGATAGTAGCATTTTCCTATCTGACCCGGAAAAAGTTTACCGGTGCTGTGAAAGCCTGTCTGTGGTTTCTGCTTGGAATGCTGATACCGTTTGTTCCGTGGATTCTGTATTTTGCTGTGAGAAAAGGGTTATATTACTGGTATTGGGGTTATGTGTATATTAATGTTTTTTCCTACAGCAATCTCAATGCAGAGGGACCTTCTTTCGGAGAAAGAATTTATACGCTGGCTAAGATTCTGTACTATGTGATATGGAAGAATCTTATTTATTATGTATTCCTCATTCCGGGATTCTTTTTCGGAACATTCTGTGTCGGAAAGAAGATTCTTTCCCATTTGTTTGTTCCGGCACTTGCCTTTTTTCTGTTCCTTGGAATTTATATTGGAGGATCAGAGCTGCCTTATTATGCACTTCCGCTTGCGGTATTCACTGTTTTGGGCTTTGCACTGATTGGCTGGATTTTTGAAGCATTGGAAAAGCATTTCATACAGCCTGAAAAGAGCATGCCGGTCTGGATCCCTGCTATTGGATCTTTGGCTGTGAGCGTGGTTGTGGTAGGACTTGTTTCTATGAATGTCTTTTTTATGAAGGTGAAAAGGGAAGATATTTTCCTGTATCAGTTCCGGGATATCGTCATGCAGACGGAGAACCCGACGCTGTTGAATGTGGGATGTCTGGATGCCGGATTGTATACGGTGTGTGATATTGTTCCGACCTGTCAGTGGTTTCAGACACAGACCATACATATGGATGAGGTATATGAGGAACAGAAGCGTTATATTAAAGAAGGACAGACCGACTATGTGATTGCAAGAGATGGCTATCCAGAGAAGATTAATGACCGGTATGAATTGGCAGCGGAAGCCACTTTTGAAGAAAACGGTTACAACCATAACTGGTATCTGTTTCGGCTGAAGGATCTTAATAAAACATCCTGAAGGAGTAATTTAAGTGAAGAAAAAGATAGGAATTGCCTTGTTTTGGCTGGTAATAGCAGCAGGATTTGTATTCCTGTTTTCATATAGTACTTCTCCGCTCTATCCGACATACTACGGAAATGATTCGGCACAGTTTCAGACGATTGGGAAATGCTGGCTGAAGGGTGCCATTCCTTATCGTGATTTATTCGACCACAAGGGACCGTGGATCTTTTTTATTAATATGCTGGGATATTTGCTGACCGGCACGAAGTACGGCATATTTCTGATTCAGATTGTGTGCATGTGGATTTCACTGTACTTTCTGTATAAAACAGCGAAGTATGGATTACATAGGACGGGATATGCACTGGGGACTGTTCTGGTCTCCATGTTTTTCCTTTTTCTGAATTATGGAGAGGCGAATCTGACGGAAGAATATTGCCTTCCGTTTATCTGTGCGTCTGCTTATTATATCTATGTTTATTTTAATGAGGAGTATCATCAGCATTCTCCCAGGGCGGCGTTCCTGTATGGGATGGCATTCTGTGTATGCTTTTATACCAGGGTGACAAACTGTGTGCTGGTAGCTGCCGGGGTACTGGCAATTACCGTTTCTTTGATCCGGTATCGGGAATTTAAGAATCTGTGGCAGAATATTCTTGGATTTCTGGGAGGAGCATTAACCGTATTTCTTCCATTTGCAGTGTATTTTGCAACACAGGGCGCGTTAGGGGATATGCTGTATGGAACATTTGTTTTTAACCTTACCTATATTTCGGATACAACATCATGGATTTCGGAAGCAAACAGAGATACCTATATCAGTTTTATTTATATATATTTTTGCGCCTATAGTATTTTCTTTACCTTATTTCTTGCAGCTTTAAGAAAAAAGCCGGGACTGGCCGGATGGTTTTTAGCTGCCGGAATTGTGGAAATGTATTTATATATCAACTCTTCCCTGTATTATCATTATCCGATGGTGGTGCTTCCTCAGTTTGTTTTTCTGGTAAAGGAACTTATGAGCAGCGAAGAACACCGGTGGATAAGATGGATGAAACGCGGAGCAATGGTTGTATTCCTTTTATTTTTGATTTATGGAATCCGCTATTATAAAGGCTGGCTTTTAAACATTGAAAAATATCATACGCCATATGATGAAGGATATTATGATATTGTTTCATTGGTTCCCGAAGAGGAAAAGCCGTTGCTGATGACTTATGGTGGAGTGAGAGTAAAGCAGGTCTATCTGGAAAATGATATTGTGCCGTTATATCCGCATTTCGCGATTCAGGCATGGCATAGCAGCTTTAATCAGAAGGTCAGGGATACCGTACATGACGAATTCGCAGCCTGTAAAGCAAAATGGATACTGGCGGAGCAGCCTTATGATGGAATTGCAGATATACTGAGTGAACATTATACATTGGTTGTGGCAGAAAACGGATATGAACTTTACTGTCTTAGGGATGAAGGAGAGGAAGAATGATCATACTGAAAATGATTGGTCTGCTATTCTGGCTGCTGGTGATCCCTGTGGGATTGGGGCTTCTGTTCCGGAAAGCACCTGAGAGGGAGCATCTGCCGGAGAGGTTACAGACGACAGGCGTGACGTTATTAATTGGATATTTATTATTGTTTGCTCTTTTGGAGATCGTTGGGATTCCGGTAATGCTGCTATCCGTTTATCATGGCTATTCCAGAATGGTGATTTTGTATGCAGTTCTGCAGATCTTAGGGGCAGGAGCCGGTTATGGGTTCTGGATATACCGGGGGAAGAAGACACGGAAAACGAACCTGTCCGGTGTCTTAAAGGAAACAAACCGTTTCTCATGGCTACGAAGGGTTCCCTATGATACCTGGGAAGGAAGGATCCTTCTTGTACTGTTCCTGCTTCTTGTCGGATTCCAGCTTTACATGGCGTTTACGAGGGCTTCATTTGATGGAGATGACGCTTATTATGTGGTACAGGCTCTGACCGCACAGCAGACCGATACGCTGTACAGGATCGATCCGAACCGCGGAGTAAGTATGCCGTTGGATGCCCGGCATGCACTGGCACTGTTTCCCATCTGGGAGGCATATGTCGGAACCATGTGCGGCATTCATGCAACTGTTATGGCACACAGCGTGGTTCCCCTGTTTCTGATTCCACTGGCATATCTGATCTATTATGAAATTGGGCGTGAACTGTTCTGCAATAAAAAGCGCCTGCTTCCGATGTTTATGGCATTGATGGCGCTCTGGCAGATGTTTGGAAATGTGTCGATTTATACAACAGAGACCTTTTTCCTGACACGTACCTGGCAGGGAAAGTCCTTTGCAGGTAACTTCATTATTCCCGCGGTGTTTTGGATCTTTCTTTGCCTTTTCCGTGAAGAGGAGCGTGAAAATCAGCAGAAGCTGGATTTGGGCGCAGAAGCTGATGCGGAAGGAAAAAACAGGAAGATTCAAAGAGAGAATAGTGGCAGTTTGTGGATTCTGCTTACATTGCTTAATCTGGCAGCAGGAGCAAGCAGCTCCCTTGCAGTATTACTAAGCTGCGCATTAACGATGGGACTTGGGATGCTGCTGACCATCCGGAGCCGCAGATTCCGGAATCTGCTTTATGCAGGATTAAGCTGTGCACTGGGTGGAATTTATGTCATATTGTATATGATGTTGTAAGTGGGTAATGCTTTGGAACTCCATTTATAAAGTTGCTGATCACAGATTAAGTTATATGCATGTGGTCACTTTACTATATAAAATTGCTGTTTTGTATGAATAGGAACATTTATAGAAAGCAATTTTGCATGGATCTGAATAGTTGCGAGTTATGACAGGAATGACTGGATGTAAACATATGATCAGGGTTTGAGCTGAGCTGTATCAGATGATTAGATGAGGAAAACAGGAAGGGTTTGCGCACATGTTTGGAATTTTTATGGAAAGCCTTGTGATTTTTAAATTGTATACAGGACTCCGGGGATTGTTCGTGCTTTCCCTGCTTGCGTGGATTTATCTGCTGTTTTGTGAAAAGGACAAGACCATCCGGGCTTTATTTGTTTATGCGCCGATTCTGATCCTGCTGGTATTCCTGTTTCCCCTGAGCCGGAAGCTCTTCGTGGCAGCAGGTCTGGATGGGGAGACCTATTACCGCGTGATCTGGACGATCCCGATAGGAATGGTAGCAGTTTATGGAGGGTGTTCCCTGTTTGCACGTTTCCGGAAGCTTGGAACAGTGGTGATCGGGGCGTGCATTATTCTGCTTGGCACATACGTTTATCGTGGAACCTATATCTCAAAAGCAGAGAATCTGTATCACATTCCGGATTCCGTAGTTCATGTATGCGATTATATTGGAAATAAAGATGCAGACGATATGGTCACTGCGTTGTTTCCGGATGAAATGATTCATTTCGTGCGTCAGTACGATGCCACAATCCGTATGCCCTATGGAAGGGATATGCTGGTGGAGCAGTGGGGCTATTATCAGCCGGTGCATGACATTATTAAGAATAACGAAGTGCTTCCAATGGAAGAGCTTTTGACAGAAACACGTAAGGAATACTGTCAGTATCTGGTTTTCCGGGAGGATCAGCAGATGGACCGGACACCGGAAGCCTGCGGACTGATTTGCAAGGCTAAGATGGATGGCTATGTGATCTATGAAGATCCGGAAGTGACAGAGATTGTTACGGAGTGGAAAAATACATATGGTGTTTAATTCATTTTCCTTTTTATTTGCATATTTACCGATTGTGCTCATTCTGTTTTGGGTGAGCAGAAGATACCTGGGAAAGCAGTGGGCAGATGTCTGTCTGATTGTGGCTTCTCTCGTTTTCTATGGGTGGAATTATCCAAAGTGTCTTCCGGTTCTGCTTGGAAGCCTCATCGTGAATTACGTATGGGGCTGCTTTCTGTACAGGGATCTGGCAAAGAAGCCGAAGACAGCAAGGGGAAAGGCAGTAGAAAAAAACGCAGAAAAGACCGTAGCAAAGTCCGTAGAAAAAAACGGTTCGGTGCCGGATGATTTCAACAGAAGGAGAAAATGCATGTTGGGAGCCGGAATTGTACTGAATGTTGCAGTACTGGGCTTCTTTAAATATGCACGGCTGCTTCCTGTGCTTCAGGGAATGGAGCTGGATGCACCGGGAATCAGCTTCTTTACGTTTACGCAGATTGCATTTCTGGTGGAAACCTATCGGGGGAATATTGTGCCGATGGGAATGAGTGAGTATGGGTTATATGTAAGCTTTTTCACAAAGCTGATGCAGGGACCGATTATGCTGCCGGAGGATTTTCAGGTACAGAGGAGCGATGAAAAGCCCACAGAGCAGCGAAGTAATAGAAAATTGACAGAAGGAGAGAAAAAACGGACACGGGCAGTTTTTGAAAATTTAGCGTTATGCTCTACACAAACAAAGGACGAATGGTGGGAGAAGCTTCTACGCAATGTGATTCTGATTTCCCTTGGATTATTTAAAAAGGTGATTCTGGCAGATACCCTGGGACAGGCTGTTGCAGCAGGATTTGAAAATGTGACCGCGCTCCATGCGGTAGACGCATGGGTGGTGATGCTGTCCTATACCTTACAGTTATACTTCGATTTCAGCGGTTACTGTGATATTGCCATGGGCGTTGCAGCATTCTTCGGCTATGACCTGCCGTTGAACTTTGATTCGCCGTATAAAGCAGTGAATATTATGGATTTTTGGAAACGCTGGCATAAGACATTGACGGATTTCCTGACAAAATATGTGTATATTCCGCTTGGTGGAAACAGGAAGGGTGCTTTCAGGATGTATGTGAATTTCCTGATTGTCTTTTTAGTAAGCGGGATCTGGCATGGCGCCGGCTGGCAGTTCGTTGTCTGGGGCATGATGCATGGCACACTTTACGTCATTACCCGTGCTGTTTCAGGCTACAGCAGGAGAAAAGAGGCACAGGTGGCTGGTGGTAGAACCGTCAGAGAAGGCTGTACCAATACCAATAACCATGGATTACTTCGGAGACTGTCTCATGGAGTACGCGTGCTTCTGACCTTCCTCTATGTCAATATCGCATGGGTATTCTTCCGGGCATCCTCGGTTAAGGAAGGGGTTCAGTTCCTTCGCAGGCTCCTGATAGGCGGAACCGGAAAGGTGAGCCGTTCGATTGCAGAGGCCTTTAATCTGGATGAATTCTGGTATGTGATTAAAGTACTTCATCTGGATCGGCTGCCGGACAGCTATTTTTATGTGATGGTGCTGTTTCTCATAGTGTGCCTGCTGTTCATCTGGGTTTCCCCCAATGCCGTGCAGATTGCAAAGAAGTGCAGATTGAACGCCGCAGTGGTTCTGCTTGCGGCAGTGTTGTTTGTGTGGAGTGTGATTTCCTTCTCGGGAGTCAGCACATTTTTATACTTCAACTTTTAGGAGGCGGTCATACGAAAAGGTACAGGAAATTATTGCTCTTATTTATTACGTTCGTGCTTACAGCATTTGTGCTGATGATCGCACTTGTTGTTTATGTGGATCCCTTTTTCCATTATCATAAGCCGTTAAAAAATTTTAATTATGTAGTAGATAATCAGCTGACGCAGAATCCGGGAATGGCAGAGCACCTTCCCTACGACAGTGTGATTCTGGGCTCCTCCATGACGGTCAATTTTGAAACCGACTGGTTTGAGGAACTGATGGGACTGAAAACAGCCAAGCTCAGCTACAGCGGGGCATTTCCGAAGGATCAGTCCAACATTATGAAGCTGATTTTTAACAGCAGGTGGAACGGAGAAAAACGGGAGGTTAAGAAGGTATTTTTAGGCGTGGACGTGATTACCTATACCGGAGATGTGGAACAGACCAAGTATCCGATTCCGGAATACCTTTATGACAATAATCTGCTGAACGACGTGCAATATGTCCTGAATAAGGATGTGCTGTTGCAGTATGTGCTTCGTCCCTTGGTAGACCCTGAACCGACGAACTGGTCTCATATCTATGCAAGCTGGTGGACGGAAGAGTACTACAATGAGGACTGGGTGCTGCAAAATTATGAGCAGCCCAAGAAGGTGGAAACGGAAACTCCAAAGGACGAGTATGTGTCACCGGTGGAAGCCAATCTTTCTGCCAATATCTGCCCTTATATTGAGGCAAATCCAGATACGGAGTTTGTGATCTTTTTCCCACCGTACAGTATTTTGTACTGGAATGATGTATTGGAAGAGAATCATCTGGAAGCAACTCTCGAGGAGTACCGTTATATTACCGAAAGACTGAATGCTTATGATAATGTGACGGTGTACTTTTTCCCGTCATGTGAGGAGATTATCTGTGATCTGAACCATTATGCGGATTACAGTCATTATCATCCGAGGTTCAACCGTTTTATGACGGAATGCTTTGCGTCTGGCAGCTACCGTGTGAGTAAAGAAACGGCCGGACAGACTGCATCGCAGAATACAGAAGAGAACCTGCAGAAAGCAGATGTGCAGCCGGAAGAAAAAACAATTGATGAATATCTCGAAGAGATGCGCCGGATCGTTGATCACTATGATTTTGATACATTGCATGAAAAAATTGCGGTGTGGAATCCGTAATTCGAAATTTACATTACAGGGCATGCAGGATCGGCAGGCCTGGAGTGATGATGCAAAGTAAGCGATACAAAACAGGTATCAAAGTCGGGGGTTTTTGCCCCAGACATCAAAAAATATAAGTAATGAAAAAGGATGAAAACAGACCATGAAAAAGAAAATTCAGTGGAAAGATTTCCTGATGCTTCAAGTTGTATTTCTGATATACAGCTTCACCAGTCTCACGCAGAAGCTGGCTTCTTCTTTTTTACCGAAGGATGCCGGAACGACAGAAGAACTGGTTCGGCAGCTCCTTAACTGGAAGCTGATTTTGTCGGCGGGGCTTGTGGTACTGCTGCTTGGTGTATATGCATTGCTATGGCAGCAGGTGATTAAGCGGTTTGAGTTGTCTGTTGCCTATGCGAATAAGGCCATTACCCTTTTGTGGGCATTGGTGTGGGGAATTTTAATTTTTCATGAAGAGATTACACCCGGAAAGGTGATTGGAATTTTACTTGTCATGGCTGGGATTTACGTGCTGAACACGGGAGAACGTCCGAAAATGGAGGATCACCAGGTCGTAGAGTATCAGGAAACCGAAGAACAGCTGGAAACAGCAGATCACCAGAAAACAGCAGAACATCAGGGAACAGCAGGAAAGGAGAGCGCAGAATGAATATCTATCTGATTATATTGATTGTTTCTGTAATGATAGCTTCTTTTGCACAGGTTTTATTGAAAAAAAGTGCGGAGAAGACCTATGCTTCTCCGCTCCGTGAATATTTGAATCTGTATGTCATTTGCGGTTATGGTCTCATGTTTCTTTCCATGTTTATGACCATTGCCTCCTACAGCGGGCTGGATTTTACCAATGTCCCTGTGATTGAATCACTGGGCTATGTAATGGTAATGTTCCTCAGCTATTTCTTCTTTAAAGAAAAAATAACGAAGCGTAAGCTGCTTGGAATGGTCATTATTCTTGTGGGGATTTTTATTTATCACCGTTGACCTGTTGGGCAAGCAGTGTAGTGACGGGAAGATGATCCGGGTTATTTGCCTGTAACTCTTTATACCACTTGCTGTACTTGTACATGCGGTAATTGGTCTTTAATTTACACAACTGGCTTTCGTCAGCACAGGATTTTAGAAATGAGGCACGCTGTTCCAGGTTCAGATCGATATAATCCAGATAAGAAATACGAAGCTCGGCAAGCGGTTCCGTACACCGGGGACAGATTAACTTATGGCCGTTGAGCATATAAATGCGGTTACAGTTCTTGCAGTAATGAATATACATCATATGGCAGGACTCCTTTCTGTTCAAATGAGTGGGTTGCGGTAAGGGATTAAGTAGAGTTTATCTGAATTTGTATTTTACCGTCAATATTTTCTGCAAAAATTCACATATTTTACAGGTAAATTTGACATAAACTTTACATTTGCGGCTCAAACTTTACGAATCTTTCGTTACTGTTCGCTCGTACCTCGTTCCAGTAACAAATTATTACAAAAGAATTAGAAAAGGAATTAAATGGATTTGTACATACTGTAAATTAATGGTATAATATACCATAGCGCTTCAGATGTCAAGACGAATATCTGGATTTTTTAAAGAAGAATTTATCGAAATTTAGCGAAAATCAGTAAAATAATACAAGGTAGGTTTGAATGAAGAGTTTATTTAAAAAGAAAGCAAAGAAAGAACGCCAGCGTACGACACGTAAGGGTTGGGATGATTACCGCGAGGATGCGTATTACAACGACGATTACGAGGATTCTGATGAGTATTACGGTGATGAAGAGATAGACGAAGACGGGGAATACTACGGGGAAGAATTTGAAGGATACGAAGACGAAGAAGATCCGGAAGAATACTACGAAGATGTTGAAGAAGCCGGATATGATGAGGAAGAGGATTCGGATGAATATTACGGCGATGAAGAGATAGACGAAGACGGGGAATACTACGGGGAAGAGTCTGAAGGATACGAAGACGAAGAAGATCCGGAAGAATACTACGAAGATATTGAAGAAGCCGGATATGATGAGGAAGAGGATTCTGATGAATATTACGGCGATGAAGAAGTAGATGAAGACGTGGAATACTACGAGGCAGATGAGTACGAGCCGGAAGAGAAAGAATCGTATGAAGATGACGAAGAGTATTATGAAGACGAGTATTACGAAGATGACGAAGAGTATTACGAAGACGACGAAGAGTATTACGAAGACTACGATGAGGAAGATTATGATGAGGACGATGAATACGAGAATGATCGTCATTCCTATGTAGCCTCCCACCGCAGACGCGCTCACGGAATGAAGGGAGCCGCACAGTGGTTTATGAATCTGGGAACCACGGATCATGTGATCATGTTCACAGGGCTTATTGTGGTGATCCTGCTTGCGGTAACCGGTACACTTTATTTTAATGCCAGAGGAAGGCAGGAGCAGATTGAAACCTTTGCACAGGTAGGCGAAGGTCTTGAGGATATTCCGGTCATTGGCGAAAGTGGATTAGTGGCAATTGCTGATGCAGAGGCGGCCAGATTGATGGCGGCTATGGAGCAGGAACAGCTCATGGAAGAAAAGCAGCAGGAAGAAGAAGCTAAAGCCGCCGGAGAAGAAGTACATATTTTTATGAACGTTACCTCCATTCAGAGAGATATGAAGATCAAGTTTTCGAACGAAGCAACCGGAAAGCTGTTTTCAGGTGTGGAATTTGAAGTGAACATCAAGAATTCTTCGGGTGGGGAGCTGAATAAAAAGGATGATGACAAGGATGGTGTGATCTATCTTACCGGTATGAAATCCGGTAAATATACTGTCACACTGGTTTCTCCGCTGCAGTATGAAGATTATGTGTTGTCTTCCGATCCGGTGATAATCACCGTGAAAGAAGACATTGAATATAAGAAAGTCGATGTTGCAAACGAAATCAAATCCGAATCCCAGGTTAATGTAGCCGCAGAAGACACCAAGGTGAATCAGACGGTTGTAGAGTCGACCAATACCGATACAGTAGAATGGGTAGAATCCACGAAGACCATCATCGAAGGAACAGAAACAAGTGAGGACACCTACGAGGTTCTTGATAAGAAGAAGATTGCAGATCCAGGGAAGAGTACTTCCTTATTGCTGACGCGTTCCATGCTGCTGGATTCCATGAATCCGGTGGTGCTGCGGGGACAGCTCAGGACACAGGAAAACGAAAATCCACAGCCGGTTGCAACCGAAGGAACAACGGAAGAGCCATCGAAGGCTCCGGCAGAAACACCAACGCCGGAACCACCACAGGAAGTAACACCGACCCCAACGGAAGAGCCGACGCCGACACAGGAGGCAACACCAATCCCGACAGCAGCCGCGACACCGACACAGGAGGTGACACCAACTCCAACGCAGACACCGACGCCAAGCGTATCGCCATCGGTATCTCCTTCCACCTCACCGTCTGCGAGTCCTTCCGTGTCACCGAGTGTATCTCCTTCGGTTTCACCAAGCGTATCGCCTTCTCCCACCATGAGCAAGGAAGAACAGGCAAAGAAGGATACAACCACTACCCTGAAGTCAACAGATGGCAAGGTGATTTATGTTAAGGATGATAACGGAAGCTTCCGCGAAGCCAAATATGCGGATTATTATACCAAGAAGGAATTTTACTTAAAAACCAGTAAAACAACCGGACAGTACCGTTACACAGGCTGGCAGACCATTGACGGACGAACCTATTTCTTTGATAAGAACGGAAACAAGGTCACCGGAGAGCAGGTTATTCAGGGAGCCAAATATAACTTTAACAGTGACGGAAGTCTGAACAGCGGATCCGGACATATGGGTATTGACGTATCCAAATGGAATGGTAATATTGACTGGAACGCAGTAAAGAACAGCGGTGTTTCCTATGTGATTATCCGTTGCGGTTACCGTGGTTCAACGACCGGTGCCCTGATCGAAGATCCGAAATTCCGGAGCAATATTCAGGGAGCCCAGAAGGCAGGGCTGAAGGTTGGGGTTTATTTCTTTACGCAGGCGGTGAATGAAGTGGAAGCGGTTGAAGAAGCTTCTATGGTAATCAGTCTGGTAAAGGGGTATAATATATCCTATCCGGTATTCCTCGATGTGGAAGCAAGTAACGGACGTGGAGACCGGATTGATGCGTCCACAAGAACGGCGGTATGCCGTGCATTCTGCCAGACCATTCAGAACTCCGGATACAAAGCAGGTATTTATGCTAATAAAACCTGGCTGAATTCCTATCTGGATGCACCGGGCTTAAGCAGCTATAAGATCTGGCTGGCACAGTATGCAGCATCACCGAGCTATACACGTACCCGTTATGATATGTGGCAGTATTCCTCCAAGGGATCGGTTGCCGGTATCAGTGGAAATGTGGATATGAATATCAGTTACTTGGGATACTAGTATAACAGTTTTAAATTAACTACCCCATATCACTTGCCTATTTTCCCGATAGCACAGGATAAAAATCCTCAGCGTAGCCCGCTACGCCTACGTTTT
>QWCY01000550.1_pt1 | contig 93174 bp, 98 predicted proteins | sample 1972631 | NCBI WGS metagenome assembly QWCY01 (sample SAMN09866696, study PRJNA288562) | Human gut metagenome isolate pre1_stool, whole genome shotgun sequencing... | isolation source: gut | host: Homo sapiens | place: USA: California
GGTCAATGAACTGAACAACACCCTGACACAGAACATCATCTTGGGAAAAGACCCACAGAAAGCCATTGATGAAATTGCCCGGAAGATGAACACTTCCAAAACCAACGCCGGGCGGTTGGTGATGACAGAAGAAGCCTTTTTCAGTTCCGCAGCACAAAAGGACTGCTTCACTGAACTGGATGTTGAACAGTTTGAAATTGTGGCAACACTGGATTCCCATACTTCGGATATATGCCGGGGTATGGATGGCAAGCACTTCCCTATGTCTGAATGGAAGGTTGGTGTGACTGCACCGCCGTTTCATGTTCATTGCCGTTCAACCACAGTACCATATTTTGATGATGAATTTGATGCTGTTGGTGAACGTGCTGCACGGGATGAAGAAACAGGCAAGACCTACTTTGTACCGGGCAATATGACCTATAAGGAATGGGAAAAGGCATTTGTCAATGGTGATAAGTCAGGCTTGCAAGCAGTCAACAGTGATGATACAATCAAAGAAAAAGAACCAAGTGAAGCATTTCAACAGATTCAGAAAGCGTGTGAAGCGGACAAGGTTGAACACAGACCTGTTCAGAAACTTTCACAGCCGTTGTCATCTGATGAAATCATTGAAAGGCTTGCGGGTGGAGATATGACCAAGGGTTCATGTTCTTCACTGGCTTTTGCATACATTGGAAACAGGAACGGACTTGATGTTCTTGATTTCAGGGGTGGCAGTAGTCAGTATGTATTTTCTATGAACAGTAACATTAAGAAAATACTGGAATTACCGGGTGTGAATGGTTCAATCACAATGGTCAAGAAAGAGATTTCAGGAACAATGGAAGTCCTGAATAACCTTGTCTTGAATAAAGAATACTATCTTGCAACTGGTAAACACGCAGCCATTGTTAGACGGGTTGACAGCGGTGTTGAATACTTGGAACTTCAATCAAAATTTCAGAACGGGTGGATGCCATTTGACCGTTATGGTTCAATGGCTGCAACACTGAATAAGCGTTTTGGATGTAGGAAAACAGTTGATAAGCAATTCGGCAAGGTTTGGGAAAAATCGGTTGTTCTTATGGATGTTGAATCATTCAATGAAAATACTGAATTTGAACAAATTCTTGGGTATATAAATACCGCAGTAGAAAGTCAGAAGAAAGGGGTGACGGGTGATGTCAAGTAACTGGTACAAAAACAATGAAACAGATCAGATTTGGTGGAAAGATACACCTGATTCAGTCGGTGAATGGCTGTTCAGTTTTGACAAAAAGCAAGTGTTCAATATGTTTGCTGATTATCCGCACAACCTAACACCTGAACAGAAAAAAATATTTGATGAAGAAAATCCTGAATGGTGTGAGTTCTTCAAAGATAGAGTATAGAAAGCACGGTCAAATAACCGTGCTTTTTTCATACCTTAACAAGTTATCAATAGACCTGTAATAATTGCTATATGGCTGTTATATGAGGTCAGAAAGGGGGATAAAAGGCACATGAAAACATACACAATGAGAAAGGCATGGTGATCCTGATTATCTCCCGGCTACTGGGTCAAGTAGCACATAGAAAAGGCATCCGGCAACGGGTGTCTTTTTTCTTGCGGGTTGTCAAGCGTAAACCGAACAAAACCAATCAATCATGTGGGAGTAACCCCGTATAAAAACGTATTTGAAAGGATGGTATAGAAATGACAAGAAAACAGTTAGAGGATTTAGGACTTACCAAGGAACAGGCTGATTCAGTAATGAAAATCAATGGTGATGACATTGAGAACGCAAAGGGTACTGCTTCAACAGAAATCAAGAACTTGCAGACAGAGGTTGAAGGACTGAAAACACAGGTCGGTGACCGTGACAAGCAGTTAGAAACCCTGAAAGCATCTGCCGGGGACAACGCTGATCTGAAAAAGAAGATTGAGGACTTACAGACTGAAAATGCCACTGCCAAGGCAACCCATGAATCTGAACTGAACCAGTTGAAAATTGATTTTGCGGTTGAAAAGGCACTTACTGGTGCAAAGGCAAAGAACATCAAAGCTGTCAAAGCCTTACTTGAACTTGGAGAAGCCAAACTTGACAAGGACGGAAATGTCAAGGGACTGGATGAACAGATCGAGAAGTTAAGAAGTGGTGATGACACCAAGTTCCTGTTTGAAGCACAGAAGCAGCAGAAACAGCAGCAGAATTTCAAAGGTTTTCAGCCGGGAGCATCAGGGGAACAGAAACCGGGTGAGGGTGAAAAGGTCGATTTCTCAAAAATGAGTTATGACGAACTTACCGCTTACATGGAAGCAAACCCGGATGCACAGATTTAATTTGATGAAAGGAAGGTAATTGAAACATGGCAAAATTTGATGCTAAAAGTTTTAATGAAAAGGCGTTCGGTAAGTACATGAGTGCTATTCCGAACGTGAAACTGAACAAGTTACGTGAATCCCGTGCAATCGTTGGTGATGCAAGATTACGTGACACTTTTGTGAATAACTCACAGACTGGCACTGTTTACGCAGTGTTACCGTTCTTTGGTCTGCTTTCCGGCACACCGCAGAACTATGATGGTGTTGACAATGTTACACCGGGTAAGACTGACACCTATGAACAGGGTGTTTTCACCTATGGCAGAATGAACGGTTGGACAGAAGCAGATTTCAGTTATGATGTAACTGGTGGTACTGACTTCATGGCAAACGTAAGAAATCAGATCAATGACTACTGGAACGGTGTGGATCAGGATGTTATCCTTGCAATCTTAGAAGGTGTCTTTGGAATGAAGGACACTGGCACGGGTGACATTAAGAAAGCCAATGCAGCGTTTGTTGAAGCACACACCTATGATATTGCACATGCGGGTGCTGAACATACTGATGATACTATGAAGATGGATGCAACAACCCTGAACAGTGCAATTCAGAAGGCTTGCGGTGATAACAAGCAGAAGTTCAAGTTGGTTTACTGTCACAGTGCAGTTGCTACCAACCTTGAAAACCTGAAACTGCTTGCATACTTAAAGTATACAGATGCACAGGGCATTGAGCGTGATCTTGAAATGGGTACTTGGAACGGCAGACTGGTCATCATTGATGATTCTTTACCTACTAAGGTTGTTGAAGCCGTTGCAGAGGACACAAGCAAGGGAATCAAGGCACAGGATGCGTACACGGAGTACACAACCTATATCCTTGGTGAAGGTGCTATTGGTTTTGAGGATGTAGGTGCAAAAGTGCCTTATGAAATGGTTCGTGATGCTAAGACAAGGGGCGGTCAGGCAACAAATTCCCCTACCAATGCGGAATTAAAGACTGGTAAGAACTGGTCACTGGTTGCATCTGATACTAAGGCTATTGAGCATAAGGCAGTACCTATTGCCCGTATCATTTCCCGTGGATAATTTCTGATCTGAAAGGGTGGTTGCAATGTTTGATACTGATACAGTAAAAGAACGGTTGAAATCATTCGGTTATGAGGTCAAGGCAGATGATGAATTTGCCTTGACCTTTTGCGTTGAGAAAGTACGCAGCACAATCAAAAATGAAATCAACTGGAATGATGTGCCGGAAGGACTGGAACACATTGCCGTTGATATGGCGGTGGGTGAATTTCTTCTTTCCAAGAAAACCTTTGCACCTGATGACCTTACCGGGTTTGATTTAGAATATGCTGTCAAGCAGATTCAGACAGGGGACACCAACACGGTTTTTGCAACTGGTGAAGGTTCAATGACCCCTGAACAAAGACTGACTTCTTTCATCAATTACCTTTTATCCTATGGAAAGGCTGAATTTAATTCATTCAGGCGTATCAGATGGTAAAGCAGATTCAGGCAGCACAAAAGGCTGCAAGGAAAGCCATTGAAGCAACCTATTTTGGTACTTTGACGGTGACAGAACTGCAAAAGGTAAAAAATGAGAAGTCAAAACTTATGGAAGAATCAGAGGTTGTGGTCTTACAAGACCAACCGTGCAGATTATCTTTTGAAAAACTGCAAACAGCAATTCAGTCAGAATCAGCAGCAACGATCACGCAAAGCACAAAGTTGTTTGTTTCCCCGGATGTAACCATCAAAGCGGGGTCAAAACTGACAGTAACACAGGACAATGTGACCACGGACTACACCCGCAGCGGTGTCCCTTCCACATATCCAACGCATCAGGAAATTACACTTGAACTGTTCAAGGAATATGCGTAAATGGGTAGAATGGGAAGATTTGACTGCAAAGGTCTGAAAGACTTTCAGCAGCAGTTGGGAAAGTTGCAAAATCCTGATGACTTTGTGGAATCGTGTGCAAAAGAACTTGCTGCCCGGTTGCTTCGCATGGTGGTCAAAAGAACACCTGTCGGACAGTATCCGGCAAGTTCAGGAAAAAAGGGCGGTACATTAAGGCGTGGTTGGACTGGTGAAAAACGTGCATCAGCACAAGGGTATGTAGACAGCCTGACGGTGAATCATTTTGGTGACACTTATGTCATTGAAATTGTGAACCCGGTTGAATACGCATCCTATGTTGAGTACGGACACAGGACAGCCAATCATTCAGGATGGGTCAAAGGTCAGTTTATGATGACCATATCTGAACAGGAATTACAGAAAATTGCCCCAAAGGTGCTTGAAAACAAAATCAAGAAATATTTAGGGGGACTTGGTAAATGATAAATTCAATAGTTGAAGCAATCAGTTGTTCCCTGAACAAAGAATTTGGGGATGATTATGAAATCCACAATGAAGAAATTAAGCAAGGTTTGAAAGAGCCTTGTTTTTTTATTGCTTGCTTGAACCCAAACAACAACCTTTTCCTTGGTAAACGGTATGAACGTACCAATCAGTTCTGCATCCAGTATTTCCCACAGTCTGCAAAGAAGCAGCGGGAATGTGCTGATGTGGCTGAAAGAATGTATGACTGTTTGGAGTATGTCACAACAGACGGTGATACCAAGCCAATCAGGGGTTCAAAAATGAATCATCAGGTGGTTGACGGTGTTCTGAATTTTTTTGTCAATTATGACTTTTTCACGGTCAAGACGGAAGATCAGACACCAATGGAAACTATGACGGCAAGCACGGATGTGAAGGAAGGTGGTTGATTATGGCAGCAAAAAAGACAACAACGGGAACTGCTGCAAGGTCTGAACAGACTGAACCAATGTTCAGCAAGGAACAGATTCTTGCATCTGCCCGTTTTGCAAACAGAAGGGACTTGGTGGATGCCCTTCTTGATGAAGATAAAAGTTACACCATGAAAACCGTTGACAATTTAGTTGAAAAATACATGAAAGGACAGGTGAAATAGTATGGCTTTAGGTGGTGGTACATTTACCTCACAAAACAAAGAACTTCCCGGTGCTTATATCAACTTTGTATCGGCTGCATCCGCATCTGCTGCACTGTCTGATAGAGGTATTGCAACAATGCCCCTTGAACTTGACTGGGGTATTGAAGGGGAAGTTTTTGAAGTGACCAATGAAGATTTTCAGAAGAACAGCCTGAAACTTTTTGGTTATGCCTTTGACAGTCCTAAGATGCTTGGTCTTAATGATCTGTTCATGGGTGCAAAGACCTTATATGCATACCGTCTGAACGGCGGTGGTGATAAGGCAGCGAACACATACGCAACTGCAAAGTATTGTGGTGTTCGTGGTAACGATTTGAAGATCGTGATTCAGAAAAATGCGGATGATGCAAGCAAGTATGATGTTACAACCTACTTCGGTACGGTTAAGGTTGACACACAGACAGTTGCCAAGGCTGCTGATCTTGTGGCAAACGATTATGTAACATTCAAGGCTGCTGATCTTGCTATTACAGCCGGAACACCTTTAACTGGTGGTACAAACGGCACGGTTGACGGCACAGCACATCAGGCTTACTTAGATAAAATCGAATCATATACCTACAACACCATGGGCGTTGTGGTTACTGATGATGTTACCAAGAAGTTATATGTGGCTTTCAACAAGCGTTTGCGTGATGAACTGGGTATCAAGTTCCAGTTGGTTATTTATAACCTGTCTGCTGATTATATGGGTGTTATCAGTGTGAAGAACAAGGTAACAGATACAGGATGGTCAGAAGCAGCACTTGTGTACTGGGTAACTGGTGCAGAAAGCGGTTGTGCGGTCAATAAGTCTTGTCAGAACAAGAAATATGACGGCGGTTTCACCGTTGATACCAATTACACACAGAATGAGTTGAAAGCAGCAATCAAGGCGGGTGAGTTCACTTTCCATAAGGTCAACGGCGTTGTCCGTGTGCTTGAAGATATTAACTCTATGGTGACCACTTCGGACACTTGCGGGGATGTATTCAAGGACAATCAGACGATCAGAGTTATTGACCAGTTGGGAAATGATGATGCAGTTCTTTTCAACACTAAGTATCTTGGTGTTGTTCCAAACAATGCATCAGGCAGAACTTCCCTTTGGTCTGACTTGGTGAAAATCCGTACACAGTTACAGGAACTTGGTGCTATTGAAGGGTTCACTGATTCTGATGTTACGGTTGCACAGGGCGATTCCAAAAAGGCGGTTGTGATTACATCAGCAATCACCGTTGTGAACGCTATGGGTAAACTTTATGAAACGGTTACGGTTGCGTAAGAAAGGGGTGAAATAAAATGCCGAATGTAACAATGAAAGCAAGGGACACTATTGCAGCAAAACTTGCTGAATGTTTTATCACAATCGGAAGTAGAAGATACAACTTCATGCAGATGATTGATATGGAAGCAAAGGTTGAGAAAACCAAGACTACTGTTCCCCGCCTTGGTGCAATCATGGCGGGTCATAAGTCATGTGGTATGGAAGGTACTTTTTCCGGCACGGCACACTATAACCAGTCAGTTCTTCGTCAGGCATTACTTGACTATAAGAACACTGGTGAGGATGTGTATTTTGAAATGCAGATCACCAATGATGACCCAACCAGTGATGCGGGCAGACAGACGATCATTTTCTATGACTGCAACACTGACGGCGGTGTGTTAGCAAAATTTGATGCTGACGGGGAATACCTTGATGAAGAGATTGAAGGAACATTTGAGGACTTCTCAATGCCTGAATCTTTTGCAAACCTCACGGGTTTTCTTACTAACTAAGTAACAGAACCCCTTGTGTGGCTTTTATATAAGGTCATATAAGGGGTTTTTTCTATTCATTGATAAACAGAAGGGAGAACAACAAAATGTCAAAATTCAGTCGATTTATGAAAGCGAATAAAAAGGTAAAGGAAAATGAAAAGTTTGCACCTACTGCTTCACTTCTTGGTTCAGACGGAACACCTGTTAGATGGGAGTTCAGACATATCAGTTCCAAGGAGAATGAAGAACTTCGTGATGCAAACACCATTGAAGTTCAGGTGACAGGCAAGCCGAACTTATTCAGACCAAAACTGATTACTTCAAAGTATCTTATGGCAATGATCGTGAAGTCAACGGTATTTCCTGACCTTTACGATAAAGAGTTACAGGACAGTTACGGTGTAATGACCCCGGAAGATTTAGTCTATGCAATGGTGGATGATGCCGGGGAAATGCAGGACTTCCAGTTATGGATGCAGAAGTTTCAGGGATTTACCAAGTCACTTGATGAAAAGGTTGATGAAGCAAAAAACTAATTGAAGAAGGGGACGGTGAAGCAAATTATGCTTACTATGCCCTTCTAAAACTTCACATTCTTCCATCAGTGTTCTTGGCTATGGATGAACAGGAAAAAGCCTTTGTGATTGCTTCAATCAAGTTGAAAGCAGAGCATGACAAGAAGGAAAAGAAAAAGGCAGAAGCAAGGGCAAAGAAAAAACACTAAGAAAGGACGGTGAAACAGGTGTCATCTATTCAGACAGGTATTGAACTTAATGACCAATTCAGCGGAGTGTTGAACAACATCATCAGTTCAGTGAACCTTGCCGTGTCTGCAATGTATGATATGCAGCAGTCAATGAACGCTGATATTGATACAAGCAGTATTGAAGGTGCAAGGGATGAAATCAATCAGGCAACCGCTGCCATTGAAGCAATGAATCAGGCAGCAAGCCGACAGACCGCACCTGATATTGCACCGCCTGTTGTGGATGGTGGAAATCAAGAACCGATTCCTGTACCTGTTGACCCGGTACTTCCTGACCCTTTGGTTGAAAATCCTGAACCAATCAGACCTGAAATTCAGCCAAACGCACCGCCTGACCCTGAACCCGTAGAAATCCCGGTCACATGGAACACTGACGGGGTGGATGTGTTCACAGGAACAGGTGTTGAACGATTTCAGCAAGAAGTTCAGAGTGCAAACGATATGTTGAACACACTGAACACCACACAGGCAAGGATCTCACAGACCGCACAGGGAATGGATATACTGCCGGATGCAGCAGTTCAGGATATGAACACCATGCAACAGCGGTTATCTGCAATTCAACAGCGGATTCAGCAGATTGAGAACAACCCGGTAAATGTTGGGGCAGACAATGCAAATGCAGAACTGGAACAGTTGCGTATGCAGTTGAATCAGGCTATTCAGGAACAAAATTCACTGAATCAGGCAATGCAGAATATGGATGTTTCTGCCGCCAATGATGCCTATTTACGTTTGTCACAGACTGTTGGCAACACAGAAAGGTACATCCGTGACAATGTGGATGAACAGGGGCGTTTCAATCAGGAAATTTCAGCCGGAACACAACAGGCAAATGAACTGACCAATACCATCAAGCGGGCGGTTGCAGCCTATGTCAGTATTCAGACAGTTGGGAAAGCACTGAACATTTCAGATGAACTTGTTCAGACAACATCCCGTTTGAACATGATGAATGACGGTGTTCAGACAACTGCTGAACTTGTCAACATGGTATATGCAGCAGCACAAGATGCAAGGGGTTCATTCAGTCAGATGGCTGATGTTGTTGCCCGTTTTGGTAACAATGCAAAGGATGCGTTCAGCAGTTCAGAAGAAGTTGTTGCTTTTGCTGATCTGATTCAAAAACAGATGACGATTGCCGGGGCAAGCACCCAAGAAGCAGCAAATGCAGAATTGCAGTTATCACAGGCACTTGGTTCAGGTGTCCTTCGTGGTGATGAATTGAACAGTATCTTTGAACAAGCACCTAACCTGATTCAGAACATTGCGGACTATCTTGATGTTCCAATCGGTAAGATCAGGGAAATGGCAGCGGATGGGGAACTTTCCGCTGATGTAGTCAAGGCAGCAATCTTTTCTGCTGCTGATGACATTAACAGCAAATTCAATGAAATGCCTTAGGCGGTTTCATTGCTGATAATTGGTCAGTGATTAGTCCTATCATTTATGGTGTCATTGGTGCGTTAGCGGTATATGCAGCATACCTTGGCATTGTGAAGGGAATAGAAATTGCATCCGCTGCTGCAACAGCAATTCATTCAGTTGCAATGTCTGCAAAAATCGGTGTTATGGCTGCACTTACTGGTCAGACAATGGCTGCAACTGCTGCACAGATGGGTTATAACGGTGCATTGTATGCGTGTCCTGTTGTTTGGATTATTATGTTGCTGATCGCACTTATTGCAATAATTTTTGCCGTATGCAATGCAATAGCCAAGACGACAGGTGTTGCCAATTCAGGATTCGGTGTTATTACTGGCGGTGTGAACGTAGTGATTCAGTTCTTCAAGAATTTGGGTCTTACCGTGGCAAACATTGCCTTGGGTATTGGTAACGCCATTGCAGCACTTGCATCCAATATGATGACGGCATTTCACAATGCTATCTGCAACGTACAGTCATGGTTTTACAATCTGTTATCAACTGCCTGTTCAGTAATTGAAAATATAGCAGCAGCCTTGAATAAGTTGCCGTTTGTAAGTTTTGATTATTCAGGTATCAGTTCAGCAGCAGATGACTATGCAGCCAAAGCAAGTGAAGCAGCCGGAAACAAAGAGGACTACACCAGTATTTCAGATGCTTTCAATGAAGGTTTCACAACCTTTGATGCGTTTCAGGACGGCTGGGCATCAGATGCGTTCAATGCGGGTGCAGCTTGGGGTGACGGTGTTGCTGACAAGGTTTCAAATTTCAGTTTATCTGATGTATTCGGTCAGACTGATATTCCTAATGTTGGTGACTACACATCAGGTTTCAATGATGCAATCGCAAATTCCGGCATTGGTGACGGTGTTGGAAGTATTGACGATAACACAGGTAAAATCAAGGATTCTTTGGATGTTACAGAAGAAGATTTGAAATATTTGCGTGACATTGCAGAACAAGAAGCCATTAACAGATTCACAACCGCTGAAATCAATGTTGATATGTCAGGTATGCAGAACACCGTGAACAGCGGTGATGACATTGATGGTTTTATGACCAAACTGACAGATTCAGTCAATGAAGCGGTAGACAATATGACGGAAGGGGTGCATGAATAAATGGCAAGAAGCGGATATGATATGTATTTTGACAAATGCCTTTTTCCTGTCACCCCTGAAAAAATCAGTATCAAAATCAATGGTAATAACAAAACGGTCAACCTGATAAATGAAGGTGAAATCAATATCCTGAAAAAAGCCGGGTTGACCGACATTGAATTTGAAGCAGAAATCCCGCAAGTAAAACATCCTTATGCGGTGTATAAGAATGGTTTCAAAGAAGCGGGATATTTCTTTGATATTTTTGAAGGGTTGAAAACAGGCAAAAAGACATTCCAGTTCATTGTATGCAGAAAGACCCCGGTGGGGAAAAAACTGCTGAACACGAACATGAAGGTATCTTTGGAAGATTACAAAATTTCAGAAGATGCCAAGAACGGGTTTGACTTCAAAGTCAAGTTCAATCTGAAACAGTACCGGGACTATGGAACAAAGACAGTCAACATCAAAATTGCTGCATCCAAGCCAAAGGCAAGTGCAGAGCCTAAGCGGGAAACCAACAATTCACCCGCCCCGGCAGCAGCACAGACCTATACGGTTGTGCGTGGTGATTGCCTATGGAAAATAGCTAAACGGTTTTATGGCAGCGGTGCAAAATACACCGTGATCTACAACGCAAACAGGGGTGTCATTGGTGGCAACCCTAACTTAATCTATCCGGGACAGGTTTTGACCATTCCGGCAGCATAAGAAAGGGGTGTTGTTCAATGTATGTTGAACTACTGGTTGGGAATGAATCAGGAACAAAAGTATATCAGCCTGTTGTTCAGGAAGGTATTGAATGGTCAACAGAAAGAAAAAACACCCCCGGCAAACTGGTTTTCAAAGTCCTGTATGACAACATTCTTGATTTTTCAGAAGGTAGTCCAGTCAGGATGAAGGTGGACGGTGACAATGTATTCTTTGGTTTTGTGTTCAAGCAGCAGAGAACCAAGGACAAAATCATTACTGTCACCGCCTACGATCAGTTGAGGTACTTAAAAAATAAAGATACCAAGGTCTATGAAGGAAAGACGGCAAACCAATTTGTGAAAATGATTGCAGATGATTATGCCCTGAACCTTGGCACACTGGATGATACCGGGTATGTCATTGAATCAAGGGTTGAAGAAAATACTTCACTGTTTGAAATGATAGCAAATGCCCTTGACCTGACACTGACCAATACCGGGGAAATGTATGTGTTATATGATGACTTTGGGAAACTTACCATGAAAAGCCTGTCATCTATGTATGTGGGTGTTCCGGGGGCGTACCTGATGATTGATGAAGAAACCGGGCAAAACTTTGACTATACTTCATCTATTGATGAAAACACATATAACAAAATCAAACTGACCTATGATAACAAGGACACAGGAAAGCGTGATGTTTACATCACACAGGATTCTTCCAACATTAACAAGTGGGGTATCTTACAGTATTTTGACACCTTGCAGAAAGGTGAAAATGGTCAGGCAAAAGCAGATGCCCTTTTGAAACTGTATAACAAAAAGACCCGTAACCTAAAAATCACTAATGCTTTAGGTGACAACAGAGTGCGGGCGGGTTCAATGGTTGTCATCAACCTTGACCTTGGTGATGTAAAACTGAAAAACTGGATGCTTGTTGAAAAATGCAAGCATACCTACAAGGAAGGTGAACATTGGATGGATTTGACACTTAGAGGGGGTGAATTTGTTGCCTGATGCAAATGAACTTGTTGATACCCTGAAAAGGGCAGCCGTTGAAGCGGTTGAAGCGGGGAAACCCGTAAATGTATATTTTGGTGAAGTTGTGAGTGCTTCACCGCTGAAAATCAATGTTGAACAGAAGATGATACTTGGTGAAAAACAGTTGATTCTTTCAAGAAATGTGACGGATTTTAGCACAATGGTAACAGTTGACTGGACTTCTGAAAGCAGTCTTTCCACCCACAACCACACTGTAAAAGGTGACAATGGCAGCGGTGGCAACATTGACTTGAACACAGGGTCAAAGAACCTTGCACATACTCACAAAATTACAGGAAAAAAGAAGATCATCATTCACAATGGCTTGGCGGTTGGTGATGAAGTTATCCTGATAAGACAGCAAGAAGGTCAACGCTTCATTGTTGTGGATAGGATAGGCAAATGATTCCTTCAACAGTTGGTTTTCTTGACCAAGATTTTGAAATAGAAACACAGCCAAGCCTAACTTATAAAATGGATTTAGACGGTGATTCGGTCAGGGGTCTTGTGGATGAACAGGATGCCATGAAGCAGATGATTTTCAGAACACTGCAAACAGAAAGGTATCAGTACATCATATATCCGTGGTATTACGGTATTGAAACACTTGACCTGTACGGTGAACCTGTCACTTGGGTTTGCCCTGAATTAGAACGCAGAATCAGTGAAGCGTTAGCCGTTGATGAAAGAATCACGGGCGTGACCGACTTTGAATTTGACCTGACGGTCAAAGGTGTGGTTCATGCCTATTTTACCGTAAAAACAATTTACGGTGATATTAAAGCAGAGAAGGGGGTGAAGATTTAGAATGTATGAAGATCAGACTTATGACATTATCCTTGAAAGGATGATGAACCGGGTATCTGACAAAATTGACAAAAGACCGTCATCCCCTGTTTACGATCTGCATAGTTCAACAGCCATTGAATTTCAGATTTTATACATTGAGTTGGAATATCTGATAAAAAATTCATACGGTGATACTGCTGCAAGGGAATTTCTGATCTTGCTTGCAAAGGACAGGGGACTTTCACCTGAACCCGCAACCAAGGCAATCTTACAGGGTGAGTTCACACCAACAAACATTGATGTTACTGGAAAGCGTTTCAACATCGGTGAAATAAACTATGTTGTGACTGAACAGATCACACAGGGAACATACAAGGTTCAGTGTGAAACAGAAGGTGTTGTTGGCAATCAGTACCTTGGGGATATGATACCAATGGAATATATTGACGGATTGCAGACGGCAAGCCTGACAAGCGTACTTATTCCCGGTGAAGATGAAGAAGATACAGAAGTTTTCAGACAGCGTTACTTTGACAGCTTCAATGAACAGTCCTTTGGTGGCAACCACGCTGATTATATGGCAAAGGTCAAAAGTATTGAAGGTGTTGGATCATGTAAGGTCAAGCGTGTTTGGAATGGTGACATTAGACCCGCTGACATGATCGTCAGTACAGTGGTCAAGAACTGGTATGAATCAATCATTTCAACAGTTCCGGCAGCAGTCAAACCGTGGCTTGATGCCGTATATAATGCAGCCAAGGACAAGAAACTGACGGTTGGTGGTACTGTTCATGTAGTCATCACTGATTCTGATGATTATGGTGAAGCAAGTTCAACACTTGTTCAATATGTTCAGCAGACACTTGACCCGGAAGAAACTGCCGGGGAAGGTTACGGACTTGCACCAATCGGTCATGTGGTCAGTGTAGCAAGTGCATCACCTGTCAGTATTGAGGTCAAGACCACGGTAACCTTTGAAGAAGGTCACAACTGGTCAAATACCAAGGCAGCCATTGCAGAAGCAGTTGATGCGTACTTCTTGGAATTAAGAAAGAACTGGTCAGAAACATCACAAACCATTGTCAGGGTATCGCAGATTGAAAACCGCATCCTTGGCGTTGATGGTGTGGTGGATGTGACCGGGACAAAGCTGAACGGCACAGCAAGCAATATGACCTTGACAGAATTTTGCATACCAAAGTTAGGGGGTGTTTCTGCATGATAAGAGAAGTTGACCTTGTTTCATACTTACCGCCATTCATGCAGAACTACAAAGAACCCGTTGCAGCACTTGAAGCGGAAAACCCTGAATTTAGCCTGATGTGGTCGGCAACCGACAGGTGTTTGCGTAACCGCTTCATTTCAACTGCTGATGAATATGGAATCAGCAGATTTGAAAAGATGCTGAAAATATACCCAACTGCTGATGATACCCTTGAATCAAGGCGTTCAAGGGTTCAAAGCAAGTGGTTCAACACAATCCCGTACACTTGGAAAGTGTTGCTTCAAAAGTTGCTTGTCCTTTGTGGTGACAGTGATTTTGAAGTGACTGGTGATTTCAAGACTGGGTACACACTGTATATTGACACTGACCTTGAATTATATGGTCAGGTGGAAGAACTGGAAAACATCATAAACACAATGATTCCTGAAAATCTTGTGGTTGTATCTAAGAACAGCATCCCTTGCAACATCAAAGGTGCTGTTCTTTTTGGTGGTGGCATCTGCTTCATCAATGAATTTATCATCACAAACGATTTCCGGGAAGTGTTTGATGTGAACGGTTCATCAGTCTTTGGTGGTGGAATCGTTCAGACTGAAATGCTGAACATCACAAATGACAGTCAGGAAACAGTGAGTGTTCAGGGTACAGTGAACTTTGGTGGTAAGGCAACAGATACCGCAATGGTAACCATTTCAACAGATTTTAATGAAACAATCCGGGCAGATATGGATGCAAAGGCAGCATCCGGCGTTGTTCAGGTAGACTTCATTGAGATAAAAACAACATAGAAAGGAATGATAAGATGGCAGAGTATTCAAAACTTTACATCACAAACAATGGTCAGGCACTTATGGCAAAGATGATTGCCGGGTTAGGAAACATTGATTTTACAAAAGTATGTTCTTCCAGTACCCAGTACACTGAAAGTCAGTTACAGGCATTGACCGCACTTAGCAACATCAAGCAGACAACCCTTGTTTCCAAGGTTACCCGCACAAATGAGGTTGCAATCAAAATTGATGCAGCATATTCCAATGTAGACCTGAAAGAAGGTTACTATATGCGTACACTTGGCTTATATGCCGTTGACCCTGACAAGGGTGAAATTCTGTATGCAGTCTGCATTGAAAAGTCAAATAACTGTTATATGCCACCGTATAACGGCGTTACGGTATCGGCTGCATACTTACAGTTATATACCACAGTAGGCAACGCTGACAGCGTATCACTTGCGGTCAGTCCGGGTGCGTATGCAACGGTTGGTGACATTCAGGCACTTGAAAAAGAAATTGCTGATCTGAAAGCCTTTGTTGGCTATACTGACGGTGACATTTACGGTGTTGAAGTGGACTTTGAAAACAAGAAGTTCACAAGACTTGCCGGAGCGGTAAACCGTTCAGCGGGTTCAGGGTTTGATGGAATCAATGCCTTTGGTGGCAGAAAGCGTTGTAACCTTACCAATGACGGGCGTGTTGCTGCATACTATGGTGAAGCCGGATTTTCCACTACTGGAAAACTGACACAGGCGGTTGACCGTAACCCGGTAGGTACTGAATCACCTGATGAAAACCTGAAATTCAGTGCCGGGACAATCGTTCAGGTCATGGTTGAACAGCCAAAGTTTTATTACAAGGTTGTACCGCTTAAAACTGAAAAGAGAACCAAGGGGGCAATCACAAGAAAAATCAGATACTATGTATCAGATACACCAAAGGCGGGATTCAAACTTCATCCGGCGTTCATTGTAAATGGTCAGGAAAATGATGTTACATATCTTGCAGCCTTTGAAGGTTCACTTTGGGATGCATCTGCATCAGCATACATTCTTGATGATTCACAGGTTGCTGACTTTGCTGCTGATATGTTATGCAGTATTGCCAATGCAAAACCGCTGTCAGGACTTACACAGAACGCAACCCGTGCCAATATCAGAAAACTTGCTGAAAAACGTGGTACTGGTTGGGAACAGGGTGTTGTTCAGACGGCATCCGCTTCACAGATGCTTATGCTGATTGAATATGCAACCTTCAACATGCAGTCTGTTATTGGTAACGGTGCAGTTTCAAAGACTGATGACGGTAAAACATCCATGACAGAAAATACAGGTGCAACAATCACCCTTGGTAATGCATCAGGTTCAGTTGTCAATGCTAACGGTATTCAGATTGTGTCATACCGTGGTGAAGAAAACTTTTGGGGCAACATTTGGTGGTGGATTGATGGAATCAATCACTATGCGAACGCAACCACAGGTGAGTGTGAAACCTATGTTGCAGATCATGGTTTTGCTGATGACATTAAGGCAGCACCTTATGAAGATACAGGAATGACCGCAAAGTATGGAAACGGTTATGTTTCCGCTTTCTGCTATTCAGAAGATTTTGATTGGTTGTTCTTACCGGGTGAGTTCAACGGAAACACTGCACTTCCTGTTGGCGATCACTGTTGGAATCAGAACGGTACTGGTTGGCGTGTCGCTATATTGGGTGCTGGTTGGAATTATGGCTTGTATGCCGGTGCTTTCTGTTGGTATCTGAATGATGCTTCTTCTTATCGTTATCGGGATGTCGGCGGTCGGTTGGTGTATCGAAAAAAGGTGGCAGCATAACAGGCAACCAGTAATTCATACAATTTTAGGTAATCAGGATGCTAAGGATGACGATTTTCAAGCAGAAAGACAATAAAAAGACAAAAAACCAATGTCACTAAATTAGGTGCTAATTGGAATAATGGCTTGAATACCAGTGCTTTCTATTGGAATCTGAATAATGCTTCTTCTAATCGTAATCGGAATATCAGCAGTCAGTTAGTAAATGCACAAATATCACTTGAAACACCCCGTCAGAAATGGCGGGGTGTTCTTATAAATCAATGTACTGAAAACTGATTACCGTGCCACTTGGCAAAACATCAAAATACATGGGCTGTATTAGTAGACCGTCACCTGACGGGTTGAAAGTTCGGTTCAGTGCATACAGAAGGGAACAGACAAGCGTGAAACGGTATGGCAATCTTTATGAAAAAATCTGTTCAATGGATAACCTGTATCTTGCGTTTCAACACGCAAAGAAAGGCAAAGGATGGTACAAGGAAGTTCAGCAGATTGAGAAAAGACCATACTACTATTTGGCGGGTCTGCAATGGATGCTTCAAAACCATTTATACAAAACTTCGGAATATGCCACTTTTACGAAAAAGGACGGCAAGAAGGAACGGGAAATATACAAACTTCCATTCTTCCCTGACAGAATTGCACAATGGGCGGTTTTACAGGTGATTGAACCGCAGTTATTAGCGTATTTCACTGATGACACATATTCAGCAATACCAAACAAGGGTATTCATGCAGCATACAAGAAGTTACGGTTGGCGGTTGATACCGTGCCGGAAGAAATGACCTATTGTTTGAAAATAGACTGCAAGAAATTTTACCCTTCCATTGACCATGAAACACTAAAACAGAAGTTCAGACGGAAGTACAAAGACCCTGAACTGCTTGAACTGATTGATGAAGTAATTGATTCAATCAGCACTTGTCCGGCAACGGATGAAAACATTGAATTTTATCGGTCTTGTGGTAATGAAATCAAGATAGTGAAGGTAAACGGCAAGGACTTCATTGAAGGTGTCGGTATTCCAATAGGGAATTACTTTTCACAGTATGACGGCAATTTCTTCCTATCAGGTTTTGACCACTGGATAAAAGAAGTTAAGCGGGTAAAGCACTATTACCGTTATATGGATGATATTTGTATTTTTGCAAGAACCAAAGAAGAACTGCATCAGTTACTTGCAGAAATCAATGAATACTTCATACAGAATTTGAAATTAAGAATAAAAGGCAACTATCAGATATTCCCTTCGTTCATCCGGGGTATTGATTTTGTAGGGTACAGGATTTTCTTGAAAGATACCCTTCTTAGAAAATCCACCTGTCAGGAATTTGAACAGAAAATGACCGCAATCAGGAAGAAGATTGAAAGCGGTCAGGAAATGAACTATTCAGAATGGTGTGCAATCAATTCCTATAAGGGTTGGTTGAAATATTGTGATAGCAGCCGATTGTCTGAAAAATATATTGAACCAATTCAGCCTTATGCTGATAGGTACTATAAAGATCATATCAAGAAAGGTGGTAAAAAGCATGAAAAAGTACGGAAAAGTACGCAGTACAAAGCAGCCTGAACAGAAGGTCATTGATGACTATTCAGTTTGGATTGCAGAGAACATCACCCCGGTCACAGAAGCCGGGACAGATGAACAGCCGGGGTTCACTGGTTATGAATATGACCTGACCCAGTACACCAAGGATGAATACATCAAAATGATTGATGACAGGAACGCATCTTTGGAAGATCAGATGACACAGGCACAGGAAGCCATGTGTGAAATCTATGAAATGATGGCATAAGGAAGGGGTGAGAATATGGCAAACATTTATGCAGCACTTATCATCAAGGGTAAGAAGTCAATCAATGATGTTCCTGACAAGATCAGGGATGAAGTCAAACAGGTGCTTATTGATGAAGGACACCCGGAACTGGCAGAAGGTGGTAACTGATGTTGTTTCAGTTCATCATAAAAATTTTATTCAGAAAGGATGTGGAATCTATGGCAGTGATCTATGCAACCCTTATCATTAAGGGCAAGAAAACCTTTGCTGATGTACCTGAGAAAATCAAGGACAAAGTGAAGGAAGTTCTGATTGACCTTGATTGCCCTGAATTAGCAGAGTAATCAACAGACAAGGAAATTATCACAGGAACAAAAACAACCGCTATATGACGCTTATATGAGGTCACAAGCGGTTGTTTTTATGTTCAGAAAGGACAGAGAAAATGAAACAGACTATTTGCAGTGTATTAGGTGTGATTGGTTCAGCAATCGCATCTTTTTTTGGTGGTTGGGATGCGGGACTTACAACCCTTCTGATCTTCATGGGTCTTGATTATATTTCAGGACTGATTGTTGCGGGGGTGTTCAAAAACAGTCCCAAGACAGACACAGGTTCACTTGAAAGTAAGGCGGGGTGGAAAGGTCTTTGCAGAAAGTGCATGACTCTGATTTTTGTACTGGTTGCGTACCGCCTTGATCTTGTCATTGGCACAAATTACATCAGGGATGCAGTAATCATTGCGTTCATTGCCAATGAAACAATTTCCCTTGTGGAAAATGCGGGTCTTATGGGGTTACCACTCCCGGCAGTCATCACCAAGGCTATTGATATTTTACAGAAAAAGACAGAAAGTGAGGGTAAATAATTATGGATAAGCAGACATTTATTTCACAGATTGCAGCCTATGTCATCAAGTATGCTGCACAGTATGGTATCAAGGTACACAGTCCGATCATTGCACAGGCAATTCTTGAATCAGGGTGGGGACAGTCAAGCCTTGCTGCCAAATATCACAACTATTTTGGTTTGAAGTGCGGAAGTGCTTGGACTGGTAAGTCTGTCAACATGGCAACATCAGAGGAATATACACCGGGCGTTCACACGAACATTCGTGACAATTTCCGTGTGTTTGATTCTATGGAAGATGGTGTCAAGGGTTACTTTGATTTCATCAACTATTCAAGATATGCAAACCTTAAAGGGGTTACAGACCCACAGACTTATGTGGAGAACATCAAGGCAGATGGCTATGCAACATCAAGCACTTATGTAACAAACCTGATGCGTGTTATCAGAGATAACAACCTTACACAATATGACGGTGCTGCACAGCAGACACCTTCAAAGTCAGTGGATGAAGTTGCACAGGATGTTGTCAACGGCAAGTATGGCAATGGTGCTGATCGTAAAGCAGCACTTGAAGCAGCCGGGTACAACTATGATGAGGTTCAGGCAAAGGTCAATGAGATTTTAGGGGTAGACACTACACCAAAGAAATCTGTTGATGAAATTGCACAGGAAGTCATCAATGGTGCTTGGGGTAACGGTCAGGACAGAAAGAACCGCATTGAACAGGCGGGTTATGATTACACCGTAGTTCAGAACAAGGTCAATGAACTTTGCGGAACACCTAAGAAATCCATTGATGAAATTGCAAGGGCAGTCATCCGTGGTGAGTATGGAAACGGTGCTGATCGTAAGAACAGAATCACCGCAGAAGGTTATGATTATGCAGCAGTACAGGCAAGGGTCAATGACCTGATGTAATCTGTTACTAATTTGTTACTAAATAGCGGGATTTTGTGAGATTTGCGGAGATATTCAAAACTGAACTTTTCAGCAAATACGGGCAAAAAGCGGGGTGTTATATCAATGAAATTTATGATATAATAAAATGTATACAATGTTGAGGATGGAAGCAATGGACAATTTTAAAGAATGGCATATAATTCCAATAAGATTGAAGGAAGTACTCTGACACCAGAGCAGACGGCTTCTCTGTTTGATACTGGAATACTTCCAGGGACAGATGATTATTATAGAGCTAAAGATGTGGAAGAAACGAATGGACATTTTTTGATGTTGAATTATATGTTAGACACATTGAATCAGGATTTGTCGCAGAAGATGATAAAACATTTTCATTATGAACTGAAATCAGGTGTATTTGAGGACAGGGCTAATGGATATGCAATAGGAGAATACAAAGAGCGTCCGAATATTATAAGCAATGTGAATATTTTATGGGATAAAAATAAGGATTAATTGTTTTAAAATAGTACTGGTATAATAGATTATTACATAAATAGTGACAGGCGAAATTGATGTAGTGGCAGTATTAACTGAAAGTTAGGACGCAAATGCATATTGAGCGGAAACATTAGTAACTATAATCATAGAAAAGAGGTATACATATGGAATTACAGGCAGTAATGGAGAAAAGAAGAAGCATAAGAAATTATAATCCTGAGCGTAAGGTTACTAAGGAGCAGCTTGATGAACTTATTAAGGCTGCGTCATATGCACCTTCATGGAAGAATCTGCAGACATCAAGATATTACTGTGTTTTATCTGAAAATGCGGTGAAAGAACTTAGAGAAAAATGTCTTCCGGAATTTAATCAGGCTAATTCAGACGGAGCAGGTGCGTATATAGTCACAACATTTGTAAAGGGAATGGTTGGTTTCGATAAGAATACAGGCAGCCCGGTTAATGAGGCTGGTGACGGCTGGGGTTATTATGACCTTGGTCTGCAGAATGAGAATCTGCTTCTTAAAGCGGCTGAACTGGGACTTGATACTCTGGTAATGGGCATTAGAGATGGTGAGGCGTTAAGAGAATTGCTTAATATTCCAGACAGTGAAAATGTTGTGTCTGTTATTGCTGTCGGCCACAGGGGACAAGAGCCACCTGAAAGACCTAAGAGAAAAGAGCTTGATGCTGTCGCAAAATTTATATAATGATTATAAATCTAGAACTGGAGCAAGAAAGCTAATAGATAAAATGATGAAAGCAGCACAATACAAGCAGGCAGGCTTTGGAGTTGTAAATGATGAGCATATTTAAAAAGAAACACACACAATCCTATGATAAAATGAATAAGAAACCCGTACTGAAAACAAGCATATGCACAGGGGAGCAGGTTGCGGGATTTCAGGATATCCATACCGGTAAGATAGAGGAGATAATGCTGATTAAGCAGGCCGTGGATATAGATACATTTAAACAAATGTATGGAATTGATGGAGAGATACCAAAGGTATACTAAATATTTACAGGTAAAGAGGACTATGAACATACCAGAAAGAGCAACGAAGGAACAGACAGAGGCAATAACACAGACAGAAGGCAACATAAGGGTTGCGTCAGTTCCAGGTTCGGGAAAAACATTTGTACTTACATATAGAATAGCATATCTCATAACAGAACTGTTTGTTGAGCCATCATCTATTGTGGCGCTTACATTTACAAACAAGGCAGCTTCGCAGATGAAGCACAGATTAAGGAATATTGTTGGTGATAACGCCAACTGTTTTACAGGAACATTTCACGGATATTGTAACATGTTTCTTAAAGAGGAGATTCACAGGCTGACATTTCCCAAGACATTCACGATTCTTGATAAGAAGGCAGAGCTGGAGATGATTAAGGACGTGGCAGAGGATATGGGAATATCGCTCAAGGACAATACTGCGAAGAAGATAATGAGTGATATAGACATAACCAAGCAGGATATGTCCTATGTTGAGCTTATGGCAGGCGTTGATAAGACAGAGCTTAAAAGAAGGGCTTCCAGCGAGAAAAACGTGGATAAAAAGGTTTTCTATAATTATCTTAAGAGACAGTGTGACAATTATGCTCTGGACTTTGAAGACCTTATTAATTTCACTTTATATATTTTAAACAGGAATGAAGATGTGCGGATTCGCTGGCAGGAAAAATGCCAGTATGTACTGTGCGACGAGTATCAGGATGTCAATATGAAACAGGATATGCTGCTTCACATTCTAAGCGGTTTGTATCAGAATCTGTTCGTGGTAGGTGACGACGACCAGAATATATATACATGGCGTGGTTCTGACCCTGAATACATGATTAATTTTGACAAAACACATGAAAATCTGCAGGATTATTCACTTACTGAGAATTTCAGGAGTACTCCTCAGATTGTAAATGCAGCGAAATCCCTTATCTCTGCTAATCAGAACAGGCTTGAAAAGCAGATGATTTCTAACAGACCAGATGGCAATAAGCCGGTATTCAATGCAGCTGACACGGAGGAGAAAGAGTCTTTGTGGATAGCTGATACTATTCTTGATAATGTCGCTAAGAATATGAAGTACAGCGACCATACTATATTGGTGCGGGCTGCTTCACAGACAAGGTCGTTAGAGGAAGCATTTATAAAAAGAAAAGTTCCTTACAAGATACTAAGCGGTGCGAAATTCTATGAAAGCGAAGAGATAAGAACGGTGCTTTCATACATGAGAATGGTGTACAGTCTTACGGACATGGATTTGCTGTATACTATATCCAGACCGAGAAGGGGCTTTGGTAAGAAGTCTGTTGAGAAGCTTAAAAATGCAGCAGCACAGAACAACTGCAGTCTTTTCAAGGCACTTGGAAAGCAGATTGAAGATGGCGATATAACACAGAAAAATGTTATAGAATATTACAATGCAATCAGTGAATTGCATGATACATATGTTACTTATACCTGTACTGATATAGTAAACAAATGTCTTGATATGGGATATCGTAAGGCGTTGGAGCAGGACATCGACCAGACCAGACTTGATAATGTGTCAGAGCTTATCAGGACTATTACGGCACTGGAGGAAGATAATCAGGAAAAGGTTGAGCTGGCTGATCTGTTAAGCCATTTTGCATTATTTTCAGCGCAAGATGAGGACGGAGAGTATAATGTTGTAAAAGTAATGACAATTCATACAGCAAAAGGACTTGAGTTTGATACAGTATTTGTTCCAGGACTCGTTGAAGGACAGTTTCCAAGCAGCAGGCTTCGTAATGAAGACGAATATGAAGAGGAAAGAAGATTGTTGTATGTTGCAATGACGAGGGCTAAGAATATGCTTTACCTCAGCACTTATAGAAAGAAAGATGGCCGTTTCGCTGCAAGACCATCAGCATTTTTAAGTGACATTGATACTAATCTTCTTGACTGTATCAACAACAGCAGAGTATTAATCAGAGGTGTGACTGAGCAGATGCTGCCAAAGGCCGTATTTGAGGTTGGAGATAAAGTCAGACATAAGGTATTTGGAACTGGCGAGATTGTTAAGGTAGATAAGGTTACACAGACATATGAAATCCAGTTTGAGAATATCAGGGGAACAAGAAGACTGATGTTTCGGGCAGAGCTGGGGAGATGTTGAAAATTAAAGCAGGTTAGAGAATGGAAAAATAGGGGAACCCCCTATTTTTTCATTCTTGACTGCAGAAAAGTAGGAATGACAAGTTCATTTTCTTTCTTTTCTGACTTAGCTAAAAGATTATTTATGTCAGAGACTTTAACGGTATTATAAGTATTTTTCATAGGCAGGTTGGTAGGACTAGTTTTATTAGTGCCACTGGAATCATTAAGTCCAGTTGCAATAATGGTTATAAGGGAATTTTTATTATCCTCAAGTTGTTCTTTAGAAGAAACGGTACCCCACATGATTTTAGCTTCCGTTCCGACAATTTCCTGAATATACTGGATAGCATTATTAAGTTCGATAAGATTAACATCTCCAGATGAATTTATCATAACATACTTTGCACCTGAAAGATTAGTGTTAAGTAAAGGTGAATTAACAGCCTGTTTGACAGCATCAGTAATAGAGGTATTCTCATCAGCATATCCTATTCCTAAGTGTCCGTACCCTTTGTCTCCGAGAACAGTTTTTAAATCATTAAAGTCAAGATTTACAGTACCGCAGTTAAACACAATATTGGTAATAGTGTCAATTGAGTTCTTTAATACAGAATCTGCAAGAGTAAATGCAGATGACATAGTTACAATTTTCTCATTAGATGTAAGCAGTTTATCATTTGATATTACGAGCAAGGTATCAACACACTTTTCAAGATTCTGTATTCCTGCACGGGCCACATCAGAGCGGTTAGGATTCTCAAAGCTGAAAGGTGTAGTAACGACTGCTACCGTAAGAATTCCTAGGTCCTTGCACATCTTAGCAATGTATGGCAGTGCTCCAGTACCTGTACCTCCTCCCATACCGGCAGTAAGAATTACCATATTTGCATCGTTTATAATTTCTTTAATTTCGTCAGCACTTTCTTCAGCAGCTGCATAGGCAATTTCTGGATTCCCACCAGCACCAAATCCGCCAGTCAGCTTTTTTCCAATAGTAATGCATGTGTCAGCCTCTGATTTATCAAGTACCATCTGATCTGTATTAATAGCAACGAATTGAATAGGATAAGGAGTCTGGTGTGCAAGTCTGTTAATTGCATTATTACCGCAGCCTCCGACGCCAATTACTTTTATGTTTGGCATATTTGATGATTGATAATCTGTATCCATTATTTCAAGCATTTTTACCCTCCTTATATTTGCATAAATGCGAATTATAAAAGAAATATAATGCATTAATGCTAGTATGTCAATATAAAATTGCAAATATGCAAAAAGTCACTTGCGTAAATGCAAAAAAAGAGTAGAATAAAATTAACATATAAATAGAGTATTCAGGAGATTGATTAGATATGGAATTAGGGCAGAGATTAAAAGCAAAAAGGAAAGAACAGAAAATATCTGCAGAATATATGGCAAAGGAATTAGGTGTGTCAGTATCCACAGTTTACAGATATGAGGATTCAAGCATCGTTAAAATTCCCGTTTCAACATTTGAAAAAATGTGTAATGTTCTTGGAACCACACCAGCAGAGATGATGGGTAATGTACCAGAAATGTCTCACGACAAAAGTGATGATACGAACAAGCTTCCAGGAACATTTGAAGATCCGAAGGAAGCAATGGAATTTTTGCTTAAGCTTCCGACAGTTGCTGCATATGGAGGATATGATCCATCCAAGATGGACGATGAAACAATGGTTGCATTCGCAAATGAAATCTTACAACAGTTACAGCTTGTGAGCTATAAGTACAGGTAGGTGACAACATGAAGGCTAAAGATATAAAGAAGCTGGCAGAAGATTTAAGGAAGAATTATAATACAAGGAATCCTTTTGAATTAGCAGAAAAGTACGGAATAAGAGTAGTTGTAAGTAAAATGCTTCCGATAGACAGGAAAGCATATACGATAAGGTCGGATAATTATCCAACAATTATAATTATTAATGGAAGATATGAGCATAAAAGCCAGCTGGTTTTGTGTGCACATGAATTAGGACATGCACTTCTTCATTCAGATGATATTAATAATTTTGCTGTAACAAGTAAAAATGCATTTAAAAATGTTGAATATGAGGCTAATCTTTTTGCTGTATCGCTGCTGTTTAATGAAAGTGATTTTAATATGAAAGTCTTAAATATGAGCAATTATCTGCTTAAGCAGGTACTTGATTATAATATTGCGGTTGAAGAGTAGGGGAAGATATATGTATGAGGTAATGTCAAAAAAACTGCTGGTTATTAATATACTTGATATTCTTAACAAATATTCAGATGCTGAACACAGACTGAAACAAAAAGATTTTATTGATATTCTTAGAAAAGAATATGGTATGGAAGTAGACAGGAAAGCCGTAAGAAGAAATCTGTCATATCTGTTGGAATGTGGATATGATATTGAATATACAGAACAGATAAGAACCAAAAAGAATGGGGAGCAGGAAACTATATATACAGACTGGTACATAGAAAGAACATTTAGTAATTCAGAGTTGAGGCTTCTTATAGATAGTCTGCTTTTTTCAAAGTCAATTCCCTATAAACAGTGTACTGAACTTATTGAGAAGTTGGAAAGCCTGTCAAACTGTTATTTTAAGTCAAGCGTGAAGCATATATGTAATCTGCAGGAAAATCCGCTTGTTAACAAACAGCTATTTTACAATATAGAGATATTGGATGAAGCAATAAGCAAAGGAAAACAGGTAAAATTTCGTTATAACTATTATGACATGGATTATAAGCTTCATAACAGATGTAATAGTGAAGGTGCACCAAGGGAATATATAATTAATCCATATCAGATGGTTGCGACAAACGGAAGATATTATCTTATATGTAATTATGACAAATATGATAACTATGCTAATTACAGGATTGACTGGATAACAGATATTGAACTTCTTGATACTAAGAGAAAGCCAATGAAGAAAGTTAAAGGTTTGGAGAATGGTCTGAATCTGTCAAAGCATATGGCGGATCATATATATATGTTTTCAGGTGATAGCGGGATAGTTCGTTTCCGTGCATATCGTTACATTATATCAGAGCTTCTTGACTGGTTTGGTAAAGACATCAAATTTGCTGATTATTCAGAAGATGAGGTAATTGTAACGGTTCATGCTAATCTTATGGCTATGAGATGTTTTGCAACACAATACGCAAGACATATTAGAATTGTAAGCCCTGAGAATCTGGTCGAACAGGTTGTTGATGACTTAAGACATGCGTTAAAACGATATGAATAAAATACAGGAGGATTAAGTTATGGAAGTATGGAGATTGCAGGTGAATACAGGAGAAGATAGCATTGCAGAGTATTGTATAGAAAATAATGTTGCTGCAATGGGATGGAGTTTAAAAGAGTTATCCGAAAGTGAAAGAAAAAACATAAAAAATATAAAAACTTTTGAGGATTATTGTAAATATGCGGATAAGGTATACAAAAGTTATGCGAGTGTTAAAAGATTAAAAGAGCAGGTTAAAGAGAATGATATTATATGGATGCATTCTAGGAAAGAAGGAAAGTATTATTTTGGAAGGGTAAAAAAGGAAAGCAAATGGATCTTTAATAGTGAAGCTGCTGAAAAAAGGGATGCAGGTAACCAATTAACAAATATAGATTGGTATGAAGCATCAACAAGAGCCGATGAAGAATCTGTGCCGGGAGCGATAGCAACTGCGTTCATAAAAGGCTCAACTTTACAAAGAATTAATAAAGATGGCGTAAAAGAGTATAGCCAGTTGCTGTATAACAAAATACATGACCCAGAAAAAGAACAATTTACATATGAAAAACCTAATTTATGTTTAGATAAACACTTTTATATGTTATTGAGTCCATCGGATGTGGAAGATTTGCTGGCACTGTGGCTTTATGCTGAAAAGGGATATGTTTGTATTCCATCAACCAATAAAATTGCAACAGCTAAATATGAGTGTGTTCTTGTTGACCCTGACAAGAAAATAAAGAAAAGAAAACATATATATATTCAGGTAAAGAAGGGAAAAGTGGATTTAAAAGCCTCTGATTATGTAAATCTGGCAAAGGATGGAAATGAAGTATATCTACTGACAACAGAAGGTATAGTAGAAGATGCAGATAAGTACAAAAATATTACTGCAGTTAATCCGGATAAGATATATAAGTTTGCAACGGCTCCTGAATATAATGGAGTTAATGAAGTTATTCCAAAAAATATTATTCCAGAACATGTATTGTATTGGATTGAATTTTTATCGGAAATAGAAAATTCTAATAAAGCTGATAATAACTAAGAAAGATTCATGTACCAATATAGTCCCACACCTTTTATATAATTAATAATAGATACGAAAGTTATTAACTATGGGAAAGGGTGTGGGATTATGTTATTTTATGAGGCATCTGCCAGAATTCAAAGTTGTAGAATTGTAGAAAAATATTTGAAAAATAGTAATGGTGAACGAAGTTGCCATGAACAGGATGAGAGAATCTGGTGTGATCTTGAGAATTGTGCAATAGAGTATTCGGGTGAGCATGAGTATAAGATTGTTGTATTTGTGTGTTATATAGATACGGATATATCTAATGGAAGAGTAGAATTCAGGGTTATTTCTAATAATTATAAGGAAAATGCGATGGAGCACATATATGGCTATATCGAAAAATGCGGTATGAAAATATATGATTTTAATATTCGAGAGACTACATATGACCGGGTTAATAAGATGGAAGACCGACTTTTTCATCTGGATTATGAAGTTGTAGACAGATTTTTCAGTTGCGATTTTATGAAGAGCGGTGAAAGAAGAAAGAAATGTCGTGAAATATATGTAGATACAAACATTTTAAAGAAGCAGCTATATGACAGGGCAGTAAAACTTAATTGTTCAGAAACACTACTTCCAGAACTGGAAAGAATATTTGTTAACAGGAATACTACTAATTATCTGGGGAATCCGGTGCAATATATAATAACCTGCAGCAGGAACAGTGTTGGATATGAAATCGCGAAAGTCATAATAGCAGCATTGTATAAGCAAAACAGGTTAAGAAGTAGCCGAATATGGATATCGGGATTGCTGTCAGACCAGAATGAATCGTATGGATATTCGTATTGTGAGGCATCAAGTGTAGGAATTGTTATTCCTGATATGAAAGATGTTGATGATGAATACGATAAGAACAGATTGCGCAAGGCAGCAGATAGAATTGGGCTGATGATAGAAGAGTATTCGTCAAATGTGCTGACATTTGTATTTGTCAGACGAGGCAATAAACGAATTAAGGAATTAATAAAAGATAGTGCCCACAACACCAATTTTTGTGAAATAAGACAGAACACATATATGGGAGCCCAAGCCAGAGAATATATAAAAAGGGATTTAATAGATAAGGGTATAGATGAATCTGTCGCAGATAAAATAGATATAGCAGACGACATAGAATATTATCCGGATGAATTAGATGCAAAAATACATAAATGTCTTGGAAATATTCTGTGTACAGATATATATTCACAGTATGCAGATTATGAGATAAAGCATGTGGAACTGATTAAGGAAAGAGAAGGAAATGCATATCTTGAACTTAAATCCATGATAGGTCTTAACAACCCTAAAAACATTATAGATAAGATTATAAGTTATTATAATACAAGAAAAATATATCGCGCGAATGGAATTGAACCACCGCTGAGTGCTGTACATATGGTATTTACAGGTAATCCGGGTACCGCAAAGACAACAGTTGCGAGGTTATTTGCAGACATTTTAAGAGACAATAAAATACTCCCGGAGGGAGCTTTAATAGAGGCTGGTAGAAGTGATCTTGTCGGGGAATATGTAGGACAGACAGCTCCCAAGGTAAAAAGTCTTTTCAGAAGGGCTAAGGGAAATGTGTTGTTTATAGATGAAGCTTATTCTCTTGTAGATGGCAGAAGAGGCTTATATGGAGATGAGGCAATTAACACGCTGGTTCAGGAGATGGAGAATAACAGGGAGGATACTATTGTTATTCTTGCCGGATATCCGGATAAAATGCAGCAATTTCTTGATACCAATCCAGGGCTTACCAGCAGGATAGCATTTCATATTAATTTTGATGATTACACCGAAGAAGAATTATATGAAATATTGATATCTATGGCATCAAAATCAGGGGTCAGATTATCTGATGAAGTGCATGAAAAAGTTATTGAAATATTCGGACATGCATGTAAGCATAAGGATTTTGGAAATGGCCGCTTTGTAAGAAATATATATGAACAGGCATTAATGAATCAGACATTAAGAATAGCAAGAAGTACAGGTCAGCCTTCGGAAAAAGAACTGAGAACATTAGAAGCCGAGGATTTTAATAATCTGGAAGTTAAAGAAACATCAGAGAAAGAAGGCAGAGTAATTGGATTTTAATGTAATGGATAATGTTATGGAAGCATATAACTGGCAATTAGCACAAATGTGGTTAGATAAAATCAAAGACATTATCGAACCGGGAAAGATATATGTAACAGATAATATTAAGGGATATGGACGATATGATACATTTGGAATGCTGGCGGATTATTTGATAATGAAAGGGCATAAGGCTGTGCTATATATGTGTTCCAATAATAAAGCTAAGGCTGTGTATAACAATATATTACAAGGAATAGAAACACATATGTATGAACAGGCTTTTTCACCTGATAAAGAAAATGATGAAAGAAGTTTTGATGAAATATGTGATGAGGCTCTAAAATTATTTAAGTTACAATGTGATAATATTCATTTTAAAGCTATAGATGATAGAGATGTTGAACTTTTATCAGATGACAATGGGCATAATAAATATAATGTTATTATAATAGAACATTTCAGGCTTTTGCAGAGCAGACACACCACATACAAAAGCATGAGTCAGGAGTTGTATAAATATTGTGTACAGTATCTTCATGATATGGCAAAAAAATATGGATATGTGATTATTGTTGGCATGCACATTAATAACGCAGAAGAATGGCTGAATAACTGGATGGAAAAGATTTAAGGAGCCAATTCAGAGATTTTTGAAGTTTCAACAGTAATTGCATATCGTTTATCTGAGGCAAATTTAAAACAGAATTATTTGAATCCGGAAAATTATCTGTACATAGAAGATGATACAATGATACTTCGATGCGTGGTAGACGATGAAGATGTAAGATACAGATATAATTTTAATGATGGTGACTTTTCAGAATATAAACAAATGATAGATGATGATTACTTAATATAATTACAGTGCTGGGATTTTATTGTATAAGTGATATAATTAGCGTAGATAAAATTCACTGAAAGGAAGGTTATTTATGGAATTTTCAGATGTAATTAAAAACAGATATTCATGTAAAAAATTTAGCAGCGAACAAATAGGAAAAGATAAATTAGATGCTATCTTGGAAGCCGGAAGAGTAGCGCCTACAGCAAAGAATCTTCAGGAACAGCATATATATGTTGTACAATCTGAAAGTGGATTAGAGACTATTGATAAATTAACGCCTTGCCGATATAACGCACCTACAGTCCTAATTGTTGCTTTTAATAAAAATAATGTGTTCACTTACCCGGGAGATAAAAGAAACTCTGGAATAGAAGATGCAACTATCGTTGCAACTCATCTTATGTTAGCTGCATGCAATGAAGGTGTTGACAGCTGCTGGATTAACTTCTTTAATCCTGATGAACTGGCAAAAGCTTTTAATTTACCAGAAGATGAGGAAATATTAATGCTTCTTGATCTTGGTGTTGCTGACAAAACAACTACTCCTCTCCCTAATCATAACAGCAGAAAAGCATTAACAGAGACAGTATCGTTTATTTAAAATTACATAATATATACATTTATGAATATAATAAGCCCTATTTCATGCTTTCTCCCCAAAATTTGAATTTGAAAACCACAATTTTATAAGTGGTTATTAACCCCCACAGGGTTTTAATAAAATCCTCCAAAAGCCTTGAAAATAAAGGATTTATCGCAAAATGCTCACCTTAACTTATTATACGATTTCACACTGTTTTATTCTTCCCTTGGAAGCTGATAAGGGTAAACACAAGGGCAAGAAAATCTGATAACAAGATATAACAGAATGTGGCAATCGGAGAACTGTGACGTATGTGCGAATATATTATACTGGAGGATTTATTGAATTGCACCGGAAGTGTATATGCGGATAGTGCAAAACCGGAAAGCATCCGAAAAACATTTCAGACGAATAGAAGAATATGCACCTAAAACCGGAACGGTGAGACTTTTACGCTTAACAGAGAAGCAATATAATAATATATATTTGGTGACGGGTGAACCGGATTATCAAGAAAAAATAGTTGGAACAAACAGTCATATTATGCTATAATATGATTTGTAACAGAGCACTTATCTATGTTTAGAAAATAAATAAAACATTGCACTAAATATAGTGGTTGAATGCCCCTCCAAAAATGGTGTATCGTTCAACTAGACTAAATTATTAATAAAAAATGATATGGTGTTAGTAATATTTATGTGGTACACTAGAAAAAAAGAGGTGATAAAAATGGAAGGCAAGTTTAATATTTGGCAAAAATGCTTAGAAATTGTATGTTTTGTATTGATTCTGGCATCTAGTATATATAAAGGACTTTTTTGTGATGGAGATATGGGTGTAGTAATTACTTTGTCCTTTGTTGCAATTTTATTATTTATAATTTTTTCAATTGCAGCGTTATTTCCAGCAACATGGAGAATGACTGATCGAGAGAAAGAGAAAATTAGTGATTTAAAACGATACCAAGAGAAATACACTAGTATATTTGTTATTGTAAATTTAGTGTTGAGTATTTTTATGGCTTTGCTAATGTTAGTAATAGGATGATGCGTTGTTATAAAAATAGAAAATAGAGGAAATGATGAGATATTATTGTATAAAACAGCACGACATTACTGATTGTGGTGTCGCATGTCTTGCGACCATTTGTAAACAGAATGGTTACAAGATAGGTATTACCCAGATTTGTGAAGTTGCAGGAACAGATAAACAGGGAACTAATGCATATGGTGTAATTAAAGCAGCAAAGCACTTGGGTTTTAGTGCAAAGGGAGTAAAAGGGAATAAGGAATCATTCTTTTCAGAGTTTCCCTTGCCCTGCATTGCTGTTGAATGCCCCTCCAAAAATGGTGTATCTTCAACTTTCATGAACAGAATAATGAAGACAATAAATAAATCAAATTTAAGTGGAAAATATATAAGATAGTAAAATGTTACTCCCGTTTCTTTTGTTTTTCTCCCAAAATATATTATAATTGGTAGAAAAATGTAACGTTTGGGAGAAACACGCAACAAAAACTGGAAAGAAGACCAGTGCTTACGACATTGTAAAGTCATTCACAGAAAATACGCTTGGAAAGTTTTCAAAACAGGATGCCTTATTTTCATGTCCCAGCCTTGGCAGCTCCTCTGTTGAATCTGCACTTAAAAAACTTGTAGAAGAAGGAGCTATTATAAAAACCGGAGTCGGACGCAAAACCATGTATATGAGAAACATCAATTAATACATTTATTATATTCTTGCGTTTAGTTTATACCCATGATAACTTCATATTATATCAGTAATTCCTATTTATTCTCTTGTTGAGAATTTGTCATTTGTATGGACTTGTGACATACAAATCAGGAGCTATTTATTCAGCATGTATTAGCACGGATTTTCCGTGCTTTTTTTATTGCTTAAATCCACGCTGATATCAGGCATTTTAAAACTTGAAGATTAGAAATTCAAAGAAGATGCCACCCATCAGGCTTAACAGCGTGCTTAATAACGATATTATTTTTGTATGCAATACATACTACCAAAAGTTGCTTGAATATAGAAAAATGTGAAAAAAGTACTAAAAAACTTATGGGGAGGATGAAACTTTTGTAAAAAAAATAGAATATAAAAATAGTGCCTGAAAACTGTTGACTAAAAAAATATATTCTGTTATAAACATTTGAAATAAATATAACAATTAAAGAAAGGAAATAACAATCTATGACACCACATATAAATATGATGAAAAAGAAATTGGAAGATATGCATTTGCAGGAAAGGATAAATTATGGCTACAGAAAAGTTATCATTATGATGCTGGTTTCCGGGCTGTTTTCTATAATAGTTATAGGTGTGTTATTTGCTAATATGTTTAACTATGCAGAAAATGTTTCGGCTGCAGATAAGGCGGTTAAAATGTGCAGAATAAATGTTAATGCTGCTGCAAGAAATATAAGAGAAATGGCATTAAATAATGATACATCTTCTTATAATGACTATGAACTTACAGTAGAAAAATTGCTTACGGATGTTGATTCCCAGCTTCAGATTATAAAGAAAAGCGGGGTTGTTTCGGAGGCAGATTATAATGAATATTCATCTTATCTTTCTCAGTGGGGAAACATAGGTTATTCGATTATAGAAAATATTAAAAAAGGAAACAAGGATAAAGCAACTGAAGAAATTCTTAATAAATGTACTCCTGCATTGAATAAGGTTGTTGAAAAAGCAATAAGCTTAGATGATATTGCAGATAAGGAGAGCCGTAAGGCAGCTATAGTTACATTTATATTTGCGGTTGCAGGAGTTGTATGTATTATTGTCTGTCTATCGACTGCGTGGGTACTGGCAAAGAGGATAAGTAAGAAAGTGCTGGCAACGATTATTGCACCATTAAAGTCAGTAGAAAATACTGCAGATGAACTGATGAAGGGAAATCTACACAGCACATTAGACTATAAGTCTGATGATGAGCTTGGCAGACTGGCACACAGCCTGCGTAACTCTATTGCTATTCTTGGAAGCTATGTAGATGATATAGACCGTGCAATGAAATTGTTTGCAGAAGGCAATTTCGATGTCAAACCGGAAGTAGAGTGGAAGGGTGATTTTGTCGGAATACTGAATTCTTTCATGTTGTTTGAGGAAAGCATGGCAGAAACTATTAAAGGAATCCAGAGAGTTTCAGATGAAGTATCAAGTGCAGCAGAGCAGGTTGCTTCAAGCTCTAATGAATTGGCAGATGGAGCAACGAATCAGGCGTCTGTTGTAGAGGAGCTTACAGCAACTGTTGAAGGTGTTGCGGAGCAGGTAGAAAGAAATTCACAGTCTGCAAAGCAAATCAGCAACAGAGTTGGAAACCTTGGAGAAGCTATTTCTGAGAGCAACAGTAAGATGCAGGAAATGGTTGCCTCTATGAAAGATATTAATGAGGCATCAGAAGAGATTGACAAGATTATTTCAACAATTAATGAAATTGCCTCACAGACTAATCTGCTTGCCTTGAATGCATCTATAGAAGCAGCAAGGGCAGGAGAGGCCGGAAAAGGCTTTGCAGTTGTAGCTAATCAGGTAAATCTTTTAGCAGACCAGAGTGCTAAGGCAGCAAAGGAATCTGCTGTACTTATTGAAACATCGGTAAGGGCTGTTAAGAAGGGTATGACTATTGCAGATGAGACTGCAACACAGTTAGAAGAGGTTGCTGGTAATTCTAAGATGATTACAGAGGAAGTTGCTGATATTGCTGATACATTAGAGAAGCAGACGGTAGAAATCCAGCAGATTAATGAAGGAATTGAGCAGATTAATGATGTTGTACAGACGAATTCAGCAACATCACAGGAATGTGCAGCAGCTAGCGAGCAGATGAGCAGCGAAGCAGAGAATCTGCGTGAAATGATACGAAGATTTAAGGTTGCAGACTTTAAGAAGAAATAACAGAGCAGATGCATTGTTTATTGTATTCTGTATATGCTTTTTTTAAATTGATTATCCACATTTTTTCTTGTTTTATAGTTGTTACAATCGGCCAAGAACTTTTTATAATTTTTTAAGTTAGTATTTATTTTCGCCAGAAAAAGATGTAATATAGTTAGAAAGAACTAACATATGATAGATACATGAAATTACTTCTGGCGAAAGGAATAGAATATGATTGTAGAGTTTAAGGATGTTGTGAAGGAATATGGAAGCAAAGAGGCAGCTTTTAAGGCTGTCGATAATGTGAGTTTTGGAATAGAAGAAGGGGAGTTTGTCGTGATTCTCGGTCAGTCAGGAGCGGGAAAATCGACTGTACTTAATATGCTTGGAGGGATGGATGTGCCAACAAGCGGAAGTGTAATTGTAGATGGAGCAGACATATCTGGCATGAATGACAAGCAGCTTGGTAATTACCGTGCAGAGAAAATCGGCTTTATTTTCCAGTTTTACAACCTGATTCCAAGTCTTACTTCTTATGAGAATATCGCGCTGGTTAAAAGTATTGTGAAGGGTGCAAGGGATGCGGATGAGCTTTTGAAGCTGGTGGGACTTAGTGAGTGCAGAAATAAATTTCCAGCCCAGATGTCAGGCGGAGAACAGCAGCGTGTCTCAATTGCGCGGGCACTTGCAAAGAATCCAAAGATTCTTCTCGGTGACGAGCCGACAGGCGCACTTGATTCAGAGACAGGTGTAATTGTTCTTGAACTGCTGCAGAAGCTCTGTAAAGAAGAAAAACGCACAGTTATTCTGGTAACGCATAATGCTGACATAGCAAAATGCGCTGACAAAGTAATCCGTATGAAAAACGGTAAGATTCGTGAGATTTACAGGAACGAGAATCCACTTTCTGTTAAGGAGGTGGAGTGGTAATGCTTGCAAGAAAAATGTTTCGTGACATGAAGCATAACTTTGGACAGTTCTTTTCGGTATTCATTCTCGCAATGCTTGCAATGGCAATGTATGTAACATTTGAAGGACATGTGTTAAGTGAGGAGAATGCAAGAAAAGTATTCCATAAAGAATGTAATACCGCAGATCTGTGGGTGTATGGCGAAAGTTTCAGTAAAGAACAGTTAGAAGACATAAGAAATTTATCATTTGTAGAAGATGCACAGCTTCGTACGAAGTTAAGCGGAAGTGCTCCGGATTGTGGTGATGCACAGGTGGATATCTATCTGGCTGATGAGAATACTGTCAATAAAGCATACAGGATTTCAGGGGAGGAATTCAATCCGTCTGATAAGGATAGTGTATGGCTTACAGACGCATTTGCACAGAAACGAGGCATCAAAGTCGGAGATGATTTTACGGTTAAATATGCAGGCGGGACATTTACCAAAAAGGTAAAAGGTCTTATCGAATCGTGTGAATATGAGTACCGTCAGGCTGATGGCGATGCCGATGTTTACATAGAAAATATTGCATTTGTATATATGTCGTATGATGCGATAGATATACCAGTTCCACACACAGAGATGGATATTGTGACGAAAGATGGTGGTGCGCTTGCACATGAGGATGCAGTTGCAGAAGCACTGAACCATAAATATTCTGCAATCATAGACCGTAAATCAGTACAGGGACTGGCGCGTTTTGACAGTGAGCTTAAACAGCATGAGAGTTTTTCGTATGTATTTGCACTTATATTTATAGGTATTGCTGTATTAGTAATAGCTACATCGATGAGCAGAATGGTTGAAAAGCAGCGTACACAGATTGGAACCATGAATGCTCTTGGAATGAAGCGTTCAAAAATATTATTTCATTATATAAGCTTCAGTCTTATCGCATCGGGACTTGGAGCAGCTGCTGGTATGTTTTTGGGTGTATTTTTAGGAGCGCCGTACATGCTTGATTTATTTGGAGCATACTATATTGTGCCGGGAAGAAAAAGCGAATTTAATATGATTTACTTAGTAATCCTGCTGGCAATTATTGTGATATGTGCATTTGCAGCATATGTAAGCTGCAGGAAGCTGTTGAAGATAAAGCCGGCGGAAGCACTGCGTCCGGCAGCACCAAGGGCGGGAAAGAAATGTCTTGCCGAGAGACTGCCATTCTGGGGAAAATTATCATTTTCAGCACAGTACAATCTGCGTGACATCTCAAGAGGCAAAATGAGGGCATTTATGAGTATCGCAGGAACTGCATTTGGAATGCTTCTTATGGTGTATGGAGCAGGCTGCAATGGGCTTCTGGCAGAGATGGAGGCTATCGTATTCGACAAGACAACACCTGCACAGTACCAGATTAAACTTGATGAGGATGCAGATGCTGATGAAGTTAAGAAACTTGCCAGTTCGCTTGATGGTGAACTTATCATGACAAGTGCATTGGAAGTATCAGCAGTTAAGAATGCGACATCTGGTGAGAAGCAGAAAGGCGTGTTGACGGTTACGGAAGGAAAGAAGCTGTATAATATTCTGAATCTGGACAATGAAGTAACGGATGTAGAGCCCGGAACGGTTGCACTTTCAAGAAAATTTGCTGATGAGCTGAATCTGAAGGTCGGTGACACTGTTTACTGGCATCTGTATACAAGAAATGAATGGCATGAGGCAAAGATAGGCGTAATCTACCGCAGTTCTGAAACACAGGGAATGACTATGCTGTATGATGATTATAAGAACACCCATGAAACCTATCAGCCAACAATGCTTATGTCAGATAAGACACGGGATAATCTTAAGTCAGATGCATGCGTAACCTCAGTAAATACCAAAGATCAGATGAGAGAAGCGTATGAAAACAGCATGGAAGTTGTCAATATGCTTGTGTATATGATGATGATTTTTTCTGCAACATGCGTGGTTGTTGTTCTATACAATTCAGGATCACTTTCATTTAACGAGCGTGTCAAAGAGCTTGCAACGTTAAAGGTTCTTGGATTCCAGAGTGGTGCAATCCGTAAAATGATGTCGCAGCAGAATGTGTGGTTTTCAGTCATAGGAATCATACTTGGAGCACCATTTGGAAGGGCTTCATTTAACATGATGATGAACAGTAACGGTGAGAATTTTGATTATAACCTGTCGATAAGACCAATAGCATATCTGGAAGCCGGAATATTTGTACTTGTTGTATCGGTATTGGTAAGCTTTATGTTCTCTAAGAGGATTAAGAAGCTTGATATGGTTGAGGTGCTTAAGGGAGTGGAATAAAAGAACAACTGAAAAATAATGCTTGAATTTGAACTTTATTTTTAGATATGACATTAAGAACTTAAAAAGAACTTAAATTGCATAAATGTAATTTAAGTTCTTTTTAAGTTGTTTTTTGAGTTACTGCATATTATTTGAGATTCTTGCATATAAATAAAATAAATGATAAAATTGAAAATAAAAATGGAGGAACTTAAATGACAGAGGATGAATTAATAGGAAAACTCAAAGCAGTCCAAAAGATGAAATCAGAATCAAATACTCTTGAATTAAAAAGTGCGGAAAATGGATGTCCACAGCATTTGTATGATTCTTTGTCAAGTTTTTCAAATCAGGATGAAGGTGGAATCATCATTTTTGGAATTGATGAGAAGCAGGATTATAAAGAAGTGGGAGTTTATGACCCACAGGATATACAAAAAAAGATAAATGAACAATGCTTGCAGATGGAGCCAATAGTGCGAGCATTGTTAACAGTCGTGGAAAAAGATGGTAAGTTTTTTGTTTCAGCCGAGATTCCGGGTGTTGATCTGGCTGACAGACCAGTATTTTATAAAGGTAAAGGACGTCTTAAGGGTTCATATACGCGAGTAGGGGATAGTGATGAACCGATGACAGAATATGAGGTTTATAGTTATGAGGCGTATCGAAAGAAGTATCAGGATGATATACGCGGAGTGCAGCGGGCAACATTGCTGTCTTTAAATCAAGAGAAGTTAGCTCTATACATTGACTTGCTAAAAAGAGGTAAACCTAATTTATCTAACATGGATAATGCAAGTATTTATGAGTTAATGAGTGTTACCAGAAATAATGAAGTAACATTGAGCGCAGCTATGATTTTTAGTCCATATCCACAGGCATATTTTCCACAATTATGCATTACTGCAATTGCTGTACCCGGAACAGAGATTGGATGTCTTGGGGGGTCGGGAGAACGCTTTTTAGACAATCAGCGAATTGAGGGCAGTATTCCAGAAATGCTTGAAGAAGCAATCAGCTTTGTGAAAAGAAATATGAAGAATAAGACTATTATTAATCCGAAAACAGGAATACGTGAGGATAGAACGGATTATCCCATTACTGCAATAAGAGAAGCTGTTATTAATGCATTGGTACATCGCGATTATAGTATTCACACAGAAGGAATGCCAATACAAATTATTATGTATGAAGACAGAATGGAGGTAAAAAATCCAGGTGGTATATATGGGAGAATAAAAGTTGATCAGTTAGGTAAAATGCAGCCGGACACAAGAAATCCTGTATTGGCTTTTGCGTTAGAAACATTGCATGTTACAGAAAATAGATATTCCGGCATACCGACAATTCGTAGAGAAATGGAAAAGTACAATCTAAAGGAACCTAAGTTTGAAGATGAGAGAGGCAGCTTTATTGTGACATTTTATAAGGCAGATAATATCAGTAAAACGAAACCAGGATTGGAAGAGACAAATAATCTTTTAGTGTTCTGTAGGACGCCGCGGACAAGAAAAGAAATATGTGAATATCTGGGATTGTCATCTATTACTTATGCTATCCAGACATATGTTATGCCACTGGTAGAAAGTGGAAAGATTAAAATGACCAATCCTGACAAGCCCAAAAGCACAAAGCAGTTGTTCTATAGTGAGTAGGCAGGGCAGGTAACTAATCATATCCAGGTTTGGCGGATTTCCACTACTTTGAATACCATAGCTTAAAACTATGGCAAACTCATATTTATATGTATTATACACACGAATAACTTAATGATAGGATATCTGTAACAGCATTTGCTGTATATAGAAATTATCAGGGAGGTTATCATATAATGAGTACATTAAAAACACCATTCAGATATGATTTTGTAGGAAGCTTTTTAAGACCAGAGAAGTTAAAGGAAGCTAAGAAGAACTTTGAAGAAGGAAAGATTACGCAGGATGAACTTGACAAGATTACTGATGAGTGTGTCAGTGAGGTAGTTGCAAAGCAGAAGGCGGCAGGATTTCATGCTATAACAGATGGAGAATTCAGAAGAAAGTTCTGGCATCTTGATTTCATGTGGGGATTCGATGGAGTTGAACATGAGAAAGATGGCGGCGGAGTACAGTTTAACGGTGAGGTTGCTGACCTCGAAGCAACTTACCTTGTTGGTAAGGTTAAGGCTAAGGCTCATCCGTTTGTAGAATACTTCAAATTCCTGAAGCAGTTTGAGGATGAGAACACTGTTGCAAAATATACAATTCCGGCGCCAGCCCAGATGTATCAGCAGATGATTGTTCCTCAGAACATTGAACAGACAAGAAAGTTCTATGCCAGTGATGATGAATTAATTCAGGATATCGGATTAGCATATCAGGATGTAATCAGACAGTTCTATGATGCAGGCTGCCGTAATCTGCAGTTAGATGACTGTACATGGGGAGCAATTGTAGGAGATGCTGCAAAGCAGAGATACAAGTCGCTTGGTCTTGATATCGAAGATGTAAAGGCTCAGCTTCTTAAGGTTAATAATCTTGCATTAGAGGGCAGACCAGAAGATATGACAATTACTTCACATATCTGCCGAGGTAATTATCATTCAACATATTTTACAAGCGGACCATATGATTCAGTTGCTGACTATGTATTTGCACAGGAAAATGTAGATGCTCTGCTTCTTGAATATGATGATGCAAGATCAGGAGGTTTCCTTCCTCTTGCAAAGGTTTCACCGGATAAGAAGGTAGTTCTTGGGCTTATCACAACTAAGAAGCCGGAACTTGAGAATAAGGAAGATGTTATTGCAAGAATTCATGATGCATCAAGATATATTCCACTTGAGAGATTATGCTTAAGTCCACAGTGTGGATTTGCTTCATGTGAGATAGGTAATAAGCTCACCGAAGAACAGCAGTGGGCAAAGCTTGCATTAGTTAAGGAGATAGCAGAAGAAGTCTGGGGATAAAAATAATAATCCTGGTTATTAACAGCAGATTATGTTAATAACCAGGATATTTTTGAACATAAGAAAGGCAGATAAGTCTTTATTGGAATAGCAGTTGAAGCCGTAAAGAATGGATTAATAGATTTTGCAGTTGTATCTTCACCAGTTTATGTGGATACATCCTTGAAGATGGTTCTGCTACATTCTTTTCAGGAAATACTTGTAGGCGGAACTACGTTTACAGCTGCTTTGCGAAACAATATGCAGGCAGTATTTAATTAGAATGAATAAAGCTGGAAAGATGAACCCGGTATTTGAAAGAATTGGAAAATACTATTATGATAATCCATCAACACATACTAATCTACAAATATGTTTTTATATCACGGTCAGGATTTGATTGTGATAAGATGGAAAATGTAGAGTTTATTAATCTGGAGGAACTATACAATGGCAGGATAGATATGTAAAATAGTACTCGAGGATACCCATCCTCCTTAAAAAAGTATAAAAAATGATGTGGTATGGGTATGAGAAGATAATATTTGGCTTATTAATGAATTGTATAATTAGTCAATATAATCAGAATCATCAAGTGTGTTGAGCGCTTCATGTTCGATTGTAACAGACTGGTGAGCTTTACGGGAATCTGGGTAACTTTTTTAATGCGGAATAACATTTAAAGTGATATAATAAATATTTACAAATCAGCAGTTTGGAGTGAATGAAATGCATTTTATAAAGAAAAATATTATTATTCCACTTGTTGTATTTATAATCGGAATGAGTGCTGTGGCAGGTATTGTATGCAGCATAAATAACGAGCAGAATAAGCAGAACAGGACAATGGCGAATCTTAACGCAATGACTTATGCAGAGCGTATGAAGACGGATATTATGAAAGGCATAGCCGTTTCGGACTCATTAAGACAGATAATTATAAGTGAAGATGGACAGCTTAATAAATTCTGTGAGATAGCAGAGGAGATGATGGCAGATTCTGTTCAGAGTATCCAGATTGCACCAGATGGTGTTGTGACAGATATTTATCCTCAGGAAGGCAATGATGCGGGAAAGATTGATTTGTTAAATGACAAAGATCGTGGTGAAATATGCCGTTATGGAAGAGATAATAAAGTTGTTACAATGCAGGGACCATTTCAATTAAAGCAAGGGGGATATGGTATAGTTGTAAGAAATCCTGTATATATTGAAGAAAACGGACATGAAGATTTCTGGGGATTTGCAATAGTTATAATCCGTGTTCCTGAGATTTTTGCTGATTCAATGAAGGCACTTTCTGATTTTGGTTATAATTATATATTATATAAAACTGCTTTTCCGTGGGGGTCTGAATTTGAAGAAGTGTATGGCTCGGAAGAAGAGTTAAAGAATCCTGTTTCATATACATTTGATATAGGAGACAGCAAGTGGAAGCTTGATATAATGCCATATAAGACTCAGTCTGAAAGAAGATATCTGTATGCGGCTGGAATAGGCGGAGTTATTATTGTTCTGCTTCTTACAGGATTTACATGTGCTCTGCTTGTGCTTGACAAACACAGAAAGAAGTTTAAGAAACTGGCTATAACAGATGCTTTGACAGGAATATATAACCGTCATGGATATGATGAAAGAGTAACAAGGTATCTTAAGCAGAATCCGGATAATCACTGTGTAGGAGTAGAATTTGATATTGATGATTTTAAGACTATCAATGATATGTATGGCCATGTTTATGGCGATGTGGCACTTAAGGTATTGTCCGAGGGAATGCAGAAGTTTTTTGATAAAAATGTGGTTTTAGGACGAAATGGTGGTGATGAATTCTGTATTTTCCTGCCAGACTGCACATGTGCAGATGTTAAGGAAAAACTTGAGGAATTCACAAAGTTAAAACGTTCATTTAAATATGAAGGTGAAGAGCAGCAGTTCACTATATCAGTTGGATATGCTGAATATCCGGTTCATGCTGACAAGCCATCAAAGCTCATGCGTTGTGCTGATACTGCACTTTATGAGGTGAAACTTCGTGGAAAAAATGGCTGCATGGCATATAAGAACGGACTCAGGATGGAGATTCGTACACAGCTTGGTTTTGCACTTAAAGATGTTTCTGAAAATCTTCCAGGAGCATTTATCATATACAAAGCAGATAAGAATGATGATGAAATTCTTTTTGCAAACCGTGAATTTATCAGATTTGCAGGCTGTAAGAACATGGATGAACTGCTTGAATATACAAAAAGAAGTTTCCGTAATATCATTAGAGTGGATGAACGGGAAGCTGTTATAGCGGATATATGGAAGCAGATAGATGAAGGACATACTAATGGTTATACGCATTTTAATATGCAGAAAGCAGATGGCGGGCATATACAGGTGTTTGACCATGGAAGAATTGTTGAGAATGGACGATATGGCAGGGTAATATATGCATTGATAACTAATCTTGAAACAGTGAGAGAAAATTATGGAAATTCAGAATGTAACAATTGAAGACGCAGAGGAGCTTCTTGAAATATATGCACCATATGTTAAGAATACAGCGATAACATTTGAATATGATGTGCCTTCGGTAGAAGAATTCAGACAAAGAATCGTGAATATTTCAGACAGATATCCATATATCAAGGCAGTTGACAATGGACAGATTGTCGGTTATGCATATGCCGGATGTTTTAAGGACAGGAGAGCATATGACTGGTCTGTTGAGACAACTATTTATGTGCGACGGGACTGCAAGAGAATGGGAATTGGAAGACTTTTATATGATAGACTTGAACATGAACTTAAGAGTATGGGAATACTTAATATGAATGCATGTATTGCATGCCCTGTACAGGAAAGCAAGTATCTTAATGATGACAGTATCCGCTTCCATAGTAGATTGGGATTTTCAGAAGTTGGTCGTTTTCATGACAGTGGGTATAAGTTTAACCAGTGGTTCGATATGGTGTGGATGGAGAAGATGATTGGGGAGCATAACGCAGAACCGAAAGAAGTCTGGGGATAAATATATAAAAACATAAAACTGCCGTCCGTTTAACATTAAGTTTAGCGGATGGCAGTTTTTATATGGAATGTTTAGTTATAGGCTGTGTGTATCAAGAACTGTTCTGCCGGTTACCGGATCAGTAATACCAAGCAATGCCATGATTAGTGCCATTCTTATATATTTACCATTCTGGACCTGGTCAAAATATGCAGCTCTTGGATCGTCATCGACATCAAGGGAAATCTCATCGACTCGTGGCAGAGGATGAAGAACAGGCATATCTTTATCAGCCAGCTTTAACTTTTCTTCGTCAAGAATGTAGACATCTTTTAAACGGAGATATTCTTCTTCATTGAAAAATCTTTCTTTCTGTACTCTTGTCATGTATAGAACATCAAGTTTAGGAAGAGTATCTTCAAGGCTTGACACTTCCTCATAAGTTGAATTAGATGGATTTAATACATCGTCTCTCAGATAATCCGGAATCCGTAATTCTTCGGGAGATATGAAGTAGAATTTATTATCAGAGAAACGAGTAAGGCTGCTGACAAGGGAGTGTACCGTCCGTCCGAATTTCAGGTCGCCACAGAAACCGATAGTCAGGTTATTAAGCTTTCCTTTACGCTGTCTTATAGTCATCATATCAATAAGTGTCTGTGTAGGGTGCGCATGACCGCCGTCTCCTGCGTTTATTATAGGAATGCGTGAATATATTGATGCCTGCAGTGGAGCACCTTCTTTTGGATGTCTCATCGCAATTATATCTGCATAGCAGCTTACAACTCTTGCAGTATCAGCAACGGTTTCACCTTTGGAAGCACTAGACTGAGCTGCACTTGAAAAGCCCAGCGTCTGTCCTCCAAGACTTAACATAGCAGACTCGAAAGATAAACGGGTTCTGGTACTTGGTTCGTAAAAAAGTGTAGCAAGCTGTCTGCCATCGGCAACATGCTTATATAATTGTGGTCCAATGGATATCCGCTCCGCAAGATCTAATATATTCATAGTTTCTTCAACGGAAAGATCCATAGGGGTTATCAGATGTCTCATAGCCACTCTCCTTTTAATAAATATTCATCTCTCTTAGCACCGACAGATATAAAGTTGATTTCTGCATGAAGCATATCCTCAATTGTTTTAATGTAATTTTTTGCATTAGCAGGAAGCTCGTCAAATGTCCTGCAATGTGATATATCTTCTTCCCAGCCGGGAACTTTGTATATAACAGGAGTGCATGAATCAAGGTTATCAGTTGGGTCGAATTCAACCAGAGAGCCGTTTGGGTCATTGTAGCCTGTAATTATAGGAATTTCTTTCATAGAGCTTAATACATCAAGCTTGGTTAGTGCGATTTTGTCTGCATGCTGGCATCTGAGTCCATATCTGCTTGCGACTGCATCAAAAGGACCAACACGGCGAGGACGGCCTGTTGCAGCACCGAATTCACCACCGGCTGCTCTTAAGTCTTGCTGCCATTTTTCTGAAACAGCATTTTCAGCAACAAAAGGTCCTGCACCGACACAGGTAGAATAGGCTTTAAGTACACCAACAACATGGTCAGCGTGTCTTCCAGGGATTCCTGCACCTATAGGACCATAGGCTGATATGGTTGATGAACTTGATGTGTAAGGGAAGATACCGTAATCAATATCTCTTAATGCACCTAACTGTGCCTCAAGAATAACTTTTTTACCACAGGATAATGCTTTGTCTATAAATGTGCCTGTATCGCATATGTATTTACTGAACTTTTCAGCCTGTTCCCTGCACCAGTCAAGAAGTGCCGGATAAGACATTGGCTCCTGATGATAGCAGCCGGCAAGCTCAAGGTTCTTGGACTCAAGAATAGTTGTAAGTCTTGCCTGTACAGCTGTATCATCCAAATGAAGAAGGTCACCAAGACGCAGAGTCTTTTTTCTGTATTTGTCACTGTAGGCATATGCTATGCCTCGTCTTGTAGAACCGAAAGCAGAGCCGGTTCGTTCTAGTCTGTTTTCTTCAAGTTCATCCTGTACCCTGTGCCATGGCATAGATATTGTAGCTTTTTTAGATAATTTCAAATGTTTTGGATTAATCTGTATTCCTCTGTCTTCAATCTGCTTTATTTCGTTGGCAAGGTGTTCAAGGTCAACAACCATGCCGTCTCCAAGAATACATATAACATCGGAGTGAAGTATTCCTGATGGCAGAAGATTAAGAACGAATTTTCCCTGATTAGTTACAACAGTGTGACCGGCGTTATTGCCGCCCTGATACCTGACGACTATATCTGCATTTTCAGCAAGAAGGTCAATTACACGGCCTTTGCCCTCGTCGCCCCAGTTAATACCTGTTACAGAAGTAAGCATAATAATAATTCCTCCTTATATAAATGTATAGTTAATACTAAGTGCAATAACGGAATGTGCGGTCCGTAATAATTCTGGCAAATATAAGTCCGAGCGGAAGTGCAACAATTATCATAATTGCAGATGTAAACCATGAGACCGCTTCTGTCAGGGACATTATGCCGAAATTGTATATTGCGCGGTATAAGTAAAGTCCGGGTACCATAATAACTATGGAAGGAACTGTAAGTGATATTCTAGGATATCCATTATAATTTTTAATAAATGAGGCAAGTAATCCGGCAGTAGCAGCACCAATAAATGCGGCAGCAGCGGCAGGCATGCCTGTAAAATCAACAAGTTCAAGACGCAGCGTATTGGCGATACAACCAATAAGAGCAGCCATAGCCGCCATCGGAACAGAACTGTTAAACATGATAGAGAATCCGAATACACCGCAGAAGCTTGCAATAAGTCTTAATATCAGATGTAACATTTTTCCAATATGTAATGTAGTAAATTCTTCTGGCTGCAAATGCAGTAACAAAGCCATAATCCATGCAAATACGGTAGCAACCAGTACAATAATTATTGAATAAGTCAGCCTTTCAATACCTGACCGTAGGTCGAGCTTTGCAAGGTCAATGCCGCTGGTGATGAAAGGAAATCCCGGTATTATGAAAAGCATGGAACATATGTATCCGGCTTCATGTACAGAAGGGATATTAAACATCAGAATAGCAAGTTTAAGCAGAATTGCATATATAAGGCATGATGCAGATATAGAAACTGCTATATTCATGAATAGTGTAAAATGATGTTTAATAAGCTTTGTCCTAATAAGATTACCTGTTCCGGCTGCAATGAATGCGAAAAGCATCTCTATAGGACCGCCGCCAAGCAGAAATGTGAATCCGCAGCATGCTAGAGCGGCGGCAAGTCCAAGCTTTACCGGTGAATACAGGGTATGTATCTGTTCAATTTCATCAAGCCTTTTATGAATCATTTCACCTGTAAGGTGGGCCTCTTCATTAGGGAAATTGTCAACAAATTGTTCCATTCTGTAAAGCTTGGAGGTATTAACACCGGTATTGGCAATGCTTAACGACTGTGATACGCAGTCATTACCATCAAAGCAGTTAAATTCAATAGACATAAGGCCAACATCCACGGTACAGGTTACTCCAAGTTCCTTGGATAGCTTATTCATAGATGTACGGACACGCCATGCACCAGTGCCGCATGATAGCATAATCAGACCTACACGACCGATAACGGAGGCTTTTTCTATAAGGTCTGCATTAGCAATTAATGCATTGCTGTCGGCATTCGTATAGTCGTGCCACGGAATTTCCATATGATTTTTTTCCATAATGTCAATGTAATTAGTCCTTGGCATATATAATCGCCTCTGCTTTCTTAACATGGTGTTCAAGGTTTCGTAAGAATATAGAATTGGGAAGGAAAATTCCAAGTTCATCAAAATGTTCATTGTGTTCAACGAATGAATCCTGACCATAGAATATGTATGCCATTGGAAGATTCTTCTCAAGCTCAAGCATAAGATCCCATACAGCACTATAGGCCTCTGCCTCGGTTTCCTTCATTCTGACAGTGTCAGGCAGTTCGCGGATAAGCAGTATACCAGTGCTTCTCTCAAGAACCTGCTGCTCCACTACAGACGGGTCATCGCCATATGTGTGACTGTATCTGTAAGCCTCGGCAAGAAACATATTTTTATTATTATCAAGATTCTTATAAATATTATAAAAATGCTGATAGTCTTTTTCATGAACAGAATTAGCAAATTCTGGTAGAAGCATACCTTTATCGTCGGTCATAATTATGGGATTTTGCTTTCCATCAGCGTTGAAGCGGTATGGAATAAGAAATGAATTTCTCAGTAAATCAAACATGGTATTCTGTGTTATAGCCATAAGAAATGCAGATAAATCCTTATTAGAATAGCAGTTGAATAATGCTTCCGTGAATTGAAGCGGAGAAAGTATTGCTTCAGAATCATCATTGCAAAACAGATTGTTACAGAATGTCTGGAAAAGTTTGTTGTAAGCCCAAGGGTCATTTAGAATTTTATCAAATAAAACCTCAGATTTTTCTTCTCTTGGAAAGATAGTTTTTTCTTTCATAATCGTAAGCTCCTTCTTGTTTTTCAATTTCGGCTAGATTATACTATTGGCATAGAGATAAGTAAAAACTATAATTGATATAAATGCTATAACAATATGATATGTCAGATGTTACGGAGCGATAAGTTATGGATGTTAATTTTGAGTATTACAAGATATTTTATTATGTGGCAAGATATAAGAATTTTACGAAAGCCGCACAGGCATTAGGAAGCAGCCAGCCTAATGTTACAAGGGCAATGAACTGTCTGGAACAGCAGATTAATTCAACACTGTTTGTAAGAAATAACCGGGGAATACAGCTTACACCAGAGGGGGAAAAACTGTATATAAGGGTTACAGCGGCTATGACACAGCTTATGGCAGCAGAAGAAGAGCTTGCGGACAGTGCAAGTCTTTTACATGGCAGTATTTCCATAGGGGCAAGTGAGACTGCGCTTAATATATTTCTTCTTGATAAGTTAAAAGCATTTCACATGGTCAATCCCGGAATCCGGCTTAAGATATATAATCATTCAACGCCGGAGGCGGTTGATGCAGTAAAAAATGGACTGGTAGACTTTGCAGTGGTATCATCACCTGTGTACGCAGATTCATCACTAAAGACGGTGGTGCTGCATTCTTTTCAGGAAATACTTGTCGGAGGAACTACATTTACAGCATTGGGAAGTCAGGAATTATCAATAAGAGAATTGACGGATTATCCACTGATATGCCTTGGCAGAGAGACTATGACATTCAGATTCTATAAAGATTTATTTATGTCGCACGGGGTTGAATTAGAGCCTGATACGGAGGCTGCAACAACAGACCAGATACTTCCTCTTGTAAAATGTGAATTAGGACTTGCATTCTTACCAGAGACAATGGCGCAGGAATCGATTGATAAGAAAGAGATTGTGAAGATATCTCTTAAGGATAATATTCCGAAGAGAAATATATGTCTTGTCTATGACAGTAGACATCCGGTGAGTTCGGCGGCAAGAAAGTTGAGAAAAACAATAGGGGAGATTAATTATGGGGAGAATTAAAGTATGTAACTTTGGCAGAATTATGCTGAAAATATTCTGCTGGACGACAGTAATATTATCAATATATCTGATATTAGGGTTTACAGGCTGTTATGAAAAATGGTTTGGTGGTCCGGCAGGAATAGTAAAAGCGCCAGTTTACTGGCTTATCCGGGCAGGGATAGGAATTATTGTGGAAAGCATAATATTCTGGATAGGAATTATAATGGTGTATGCGACATCTGAGCAGCTTGGAATCAGGTGGAGAGTGCTTGGAATCGTGTGTGGCTGGATACCAGTTGCACATCTTGTCATGCTTCATATTATTATAAAGACAGTTGTTGAGGAAGTCCGCATGGAGAAAATGCGTGCCAAGAGAAATCTGCAGCGTAAGGCACAGCGGATATGCAGTACAAAATATCCTGTTCTTATGGTGCATGGTGTATTTTTCAGGGATTTTGAACATCTTAATTACTGGGGAAGAATACCGGCAGAGCTTGAGGCTAATGGTGCAGTGATTTACTATGGAAATCATAACAGTGCCGCGGCTGTGCGAGACAGTGCTAAAGAGCTGGCAGAAAGGATTCATCAGATTATAAGAGAGACAGGTTGTGAGAAAGTAAATGTAATTGCTCATTCAAAAGGAGGACTTGACATGAGGGCAGCGTTAGCGCTTACAGATATTGCACCTTATGTGGCTTCTCTTACAACGATAAATACACCACACAGGGGCTGTCAGTTCGCTGATTACCTTCTTGGCAAAATTCCTGAAAAACAGCAGCAGATGGTTGCTAATACATATAACGCTGGAGCGGCTAAACTCGGAGACATTAACCCTGATTTTCTTGCTGCAGTATATGACCTTACATCAGAAAAATGCAGTGAATTTAACAATGCAATAAAGGATAATCCAGACATTTATTATCAGTCAGTTGGTTCTAAACTAAACCATCCGGCTTCGGGAAGATTTCCACTTAATTTTACATATCCACTGGTGAAATATTTTGACGGACCAAATGACGGACTTGTTGGGGAAGAATCCTTTCGATGGGGACAGAACTATCAGTTTCTTACTGTCAGCGGTAAAAGAGGCATATCGCATGGTGATATGATAGATCTTAACAGGGAGAACATTAAAGGATTTGATGTTCGGGAATTTTATGTGCAGGTTGTTGCGGGACTTAAGAAGATGGGATTTTGATTTGAAATATATTGATAAATTTCCAACATTTGTATATACTAGGTATATACAAAGAAGAGAGGTGATTGTATGCAGGCACAAGTAAGAGAATGGGGAAATAGTCAGGGAATCAGATTATCTAAGGATATATTAAAAAGTGCTGGAATAGCATTAAACGAAATGTTAGAAGTTACAGTATCAGATGGAGTGATTACATTAGCAAAAACTTTCAGACATAAAACTTTAGAAGAAAGAGCGGCAGAATATAATGGCAGGTTAATGCTTGATGGTGAATATGATTGGGGAGAACCTGTTGGAAGAGAGGTATGGTGATGGGGATTGCACATCAGGGTGACATTATTAAAGTAGAAAAAATAAAACCGCCAGTATTAGTTGTAAGTAAAGATTTTTTTAACGAAAGTGGAGAAATAATAGGCTGTCCTATTATTGGTGATTCTAATGAAGGACCACTTCACATATGGACATCAACAAAAGAAGTTGAGGGATATGTTCAGTGTGAAAAAATAGCGTTGTTGGATTTATCTGTGCGTGGATATAAAATAATAGATAGCATGCCTCTATCTGAATTGATTAATATATCTGATGCAATACAAGGAATTTTTGAGTATATATGATATTAATTATATAAAATTTAAAGATGGAGGCAAAAATAAGATGAAACTTGATAAATTTATAGGAATGATGACAGGACATTTTGATAACAAAGAACAATTTGATATTATGCAGAAGGCAGGAAAAATATATCCTTATGCAGAACACATCAATACTATATGTAATGATAAAATAAAAAACATTCCTAAGGATTTTAACGGAAAATTTGTTGTTGAAGAAAGTTATTATGAAACCAATGGAAAACGCCATGCATCACCACATATTTTCCTTATTATGGAAGCTGAGGACGGAATTGTTCTTTCTTCATATGAAATTCCAGCAGGAGAAGACAAGAATACATTTTCATATAATTCTATGAAGAATGTTGATTATGCTGAACTGAAAAAATCTGAAAAGTTTACACCGGCACTTTATCATGAAAAGAATGGAATCTGGGAGGGAGGCAGCATAAGCCAGTTTTCACCGGTAATGACATTTAAGCTTTGGGAAAAGTTTTCTGATAGCTGCCTGGAAGTATCTGAAAGCATGGAAGTTAACGGAAAAAGAACTTTTGGATATGATGAACCAATTATTTATAAGAGGATATAAACAATGGAGATATGATTCTATGATACGAGAAATTGAGAATAGAAGAAGTATAAGAAAATATAAGCCGGATGAGCTTGATAGAAAGCTAATTGAAGATATTATATACAGTGCTTCTCTTGCACCATCTGCAAAAAACAGGCAGCCTTGGAAATTTATTGTATATCAGGGTGAAGAAAAAGATAAATTGGTTGATGTCATGCGTAATGGTATAAATTCAGAAAAAACAACTCATGAACTAATGCCTGAATGGGCATTTGCCATACCAGATGCTGAGAATACAGTCAGAATCATGAAGGAGGCTCCATGTCTCATAGCAGTGCTTAATACTAATCAGCACACGCCATTTGCAAGTATTGAAAATGATAAACGAATCGTTGAAATTTGTGATTCGCTGTCCATAGGTGCGGCAATTGAAAATATGATTCTGACAGCAACGGGATATGGATTGGGTACCTTGTGGATTGCCAATACTTGCTTTGCTTATAATGAATTGATGGAATTTATCGGAACAGACATTCAGTTGACAGGAATTGTTGCGGTTGGTTTTGCTGATGAAGCTCCGGTTAAAAGACCAAGGAAACTATTAGAAGAAATCGTTGAGTACAGGTAGATAAATCACAGACGGAACATTAGTTGCGATTACGCATATGATTGCAGAGTCAAGACCAGAAGAAAAAGATATAGTGGTGAATTTTGTAATGAATTTTTTGACAATGTAGTTAGTTGGTGAAATTTCCGTTCGCAAAGTGATTGAAACGTTGATGATTTCCTATAAATTAAAAAATAAGCCGTTCATTATAGGTTCATTCTTGCCTTTTGTCTCATGTCACACTATATTTTTAAAGAAAAGTCCTATAAATCACATTAGATTCAAGGATGAAGACCTGGAAATATACAGGGAGATATTGGATTAAGGGTATGCCTATGTAGTAAGCTGCAATATTAATCTTAGATATATTTCACAGTAGCGGCCAGCTCTTTTCGTGAATCATGATTAGGCAGAGGACCGGCACCGGCAGCAGGATAGCCAAGATCCAGAAGCATCAGGACTTCCTCGTTGTCAGGAAGGCTGAATTCTTTTGCAGCGGCATCCGGATCAAAGAAGTTAATCCAACAGCTGTCAACACTGTTGGACTTTGCTGCCAGCATCAGATGAGTAGCCACAATAGTCGCATCTTCTACGCCTGAATTGCGCTTTTCACCAGGATATGTGAATACATTATTTTTATCATAAGCTACAACAAGCACAGTGGAAGCACCATAACGGCAAGGAGTGATTTTATCAATCTTTGCAAGTGCATCCTCTGACTGTGCAACATAAATCTTCTGTTCCTGCAAATTTTTTGCAGTCGGTGCAAGTCTGCCTGCCTCAAGAATCTTTTCAAGCTGTTCCTTATCTACAGCGCGTCCGTCGAAATTCTTACATGAATAACGGGCCTTTACTAATTCATTAAATTCCATTATGAGTTCCTCCTTTGATTTTCAATAATTGTAACACATATTGGGCAAAAATGTTCTTACTTATATCTGCAATTATGGAAAATATATTGAACTAAAGTCAGATGAATTATTTAAACAGGCGGTGAATAAGGATGGACAATAGTAGTATCACTGATATGTGCACCGCACTTATGATTAATGATGATTTATATGAATATTAGATTTATATTGCTAACGTGCGTAAGTTATCTGATATTTTGCAAGACGGATTTTCAGGTAAACGAATCGTAGAGAGCATATCTGACCAAGTAAAGTATATATCGGTATACAATCTGATTTAAAAATATTATATTGTGAATATCACAAAAAAGGAGAAGCATTGCAATGGAAGCAAAAGAACTTGGGAAATTTATTGCAAAAACAAGAAAAGAGAATCAGATTACACAAGCGGAGTTAGCGAAAAGACTTAATGTAACAGATAAGGCAGTGAGCCGATGGGAAAGAGGACTTGGATATCCAGATATTAATACATTGGAACCGCTTGCAGATGCATTGGGTGTTTCCCTGACAGAATTGATGCAGTGTTCTAAGAATATGAGAGAAAATACTGATAATGAAATTATTGCTAGTATAGAAATTGCAAAAGTTCAAAGAAAGAAGGCTCTAAGACGAATCATAATTGGGGGAATTGGATGTATTATAGGGGTGTGTACTGTATTATATGCGGTTCATTTGTTTATGACACGTTCGTGGTCATTTGTGATTAATCAAAGTGATGGCCCAACAGCAGTTTTTGTGGCAGGAAGGATAGGAAATCTTCCTCCTACGATAATATGTATATTAGGGGTTGTTATTTTATTATGTGGAATATTTACGGTGATAAAGTCAGGAAATAATGACAAATGAAGCATTTTGAATATTCCATACATTTGCAGAATGCTGCAGTCAGCGATGATGCCAATGAGATAAAACTGTAATAATGTAAAATTTAATTATTAATACCACGGATAATAAAGAAAAACAGAAATAATATCGTGCTAAGGGAAAATTGACATTTGACAATTAAAAAAAAGAAAAATATAATAAACCACGAACGAGTAGCGAACTAGCGTAAATCCAGTTTGCTACCCGTTTTTTTTATGCAGAAAAAGGAGGATTATTATGGCGGAAAGTAACAAAATGAAGGATATGCCGGTTAATAAGCTTATGATTCAGATGGGAATACCAATGATATTATCCATGGCTTTGCAGGCAGTTTACAATATTGTGGATAGTGCCTTCGTTGAAAACATGAGACAGGGGAGCGAGGCAGCGCTTAATGCACTTACACTGGTATTTCCAGTGCAGATGCTTATGGTTGCGGTCGGTATAGGAACAGGTGTGGGAACGAATGCGCTTCTTGCACTGACACTTGGACAGGGAAATAATAAGAAGGCGGCAAGAGTTGCTGGAAACAGTCTGTTTCTTGGCATGATAATCTATGCGTTATGTCTGCTGTTTGGAATATTTGGAGTAAATACATATATTTCATCTCAGACGGCAGATCCGGAAGTTATTTCAATGGGAACAAGCTACCTTAGAATATGCTGTGTTATTTCATTTGGAATAATATTCTTCTCATTGTTTGAAAAACTTTTGCAGGCAACAGGACGCTCACTGTATTCTACAATCGGCCAGGTCGTTGGTGCAGTAGTAAATATTATTCTTGATCCAATTATGATATATGGTATCGGACCTGTTCCAGAGATGGGAGTAAAGGGTGCGGCATATGCAACTGTAATCGGGCAGGTTGCATCGGCTGTATTATTATTCATTTTTCATATGAAGCTTAATAAGGAATTCAGACATGATGTGAAATATATGAAACCTGATGCCAAGATTATTAAAGAGATATATTCAATAGGGCTTCCGGCTATTATTGCACAGGCACTTATGTCAATTATGGTATATGCAATGAATCTGATACTGAAATTCAATGCATCAGCGCAGACTGCATATGGATTATTCTATAAAGTCCAGCAGTTTGTATTGTTCTTAGCATTTGGTCTTAGAGATGCGATTACACCAATCATAGCATTTGCATATGGAATGGGAAGCAGGAAGAGAATAAATGACGGAATAAAATTCGGGCTGATATACACAGCAGTTCTGATGATAATGGGCATTCTGATTACGGAGATATTCCCGGGAGCATTTGCGTCATTATTTAATGCCGGACAGTCAAGAGCATATTTTATAAGCACGATGAGAATAATCTCTATAAGCTTTATATTTGCCGGAATAAATGTAGCATATCAGGGAATATATCAGGCATTGGGTTGTGGAGTTGAATCACTTGTTATTTCTTTATTAAGACAGCTCATTATCATATTGCCATTAGCAGGTATCTTTTCGGTTTTTGTAAAAAACGGACAGATAGGAGTTTCACTTATATGGTGGGCATTTCCTATAACAGAAATTATTGCATGTCTCGCTGGATATGTATTTTTGAAAAGAATCAGAAAGGTTCATGATCTGAATAAATAATTTTGCAAGAAAAGTACATACATTTTTCTGCCTAAGTTACTTTTTTGTTATTTATGGACATACTCTGTATTGTGTGCTACATTGTATTTGATACTTATATTATATTTTAAACTTAATTGCCATTATATTGGCTGAGAACTATATATCAGGAGGTACTGATTATGCTGACGAAAGACGAATTACCAGAATGTCCGGTTGCAACAACTGTCCAGCTAATCGGAAGTAAATGGAAATTATTGATTTTAAGGAATCTTCTTATGAGGCCATGGAGATTTAATGAACTAAAGAAGAGTCTTGATGGAATCAGCCAGAAAGTCCTGACAGATTCGTTAAGATCTATGGAAGATGACGGCATCATTACCCGTACTGTCTATCCGGAAGTTCCGCCACGCGTGGAATATGCCCTGAGCGAGCTTGGCGAAACAATGCGTCCCATACTTGATGCTATGCAGGAATGGGGAGAAAACTATAAGGCTTCTCTTTGATTATAAAATTGATGCTTATATGTAATGTAAAATTGTTGCTTTCCTATATAAAGATAAAAATGTTTTACCTTATAGGTAAATATTCTTATTTTTATTAATAGGAAAGCATTTTTTAGATGGATTCAGATATATTTTCCTATAAAGAGATTGAATACTATGTGCTTATAGGCTTATACAACGACTATCATTGTAGTGCCATTATTTTTTTACCTATAAGAATTTCAAATATACGACTATCTATAGGTATCATATCTTTCAAAGAAATATATTGTTGACTGATATGTTCTTCAATTCATAAATGAATGTCCGATTTTTTCAATAATGGTTTCCCAATTTCCAGATAAGCAGATTAATAACCATAAGTAACAAAAAAGTAACTTAGGCAGAAAAATGTGCGTACTTTCTAGGTTCATCAGCTCTTGTTATTATAATTGAGGAACAAGGCAATGCAATCCAGAGCCAGAAAATATACATCAGGGAGGTCAGGCAGATGGATTTGGCAACACGTTTAAAGAAAATGCAGCTCGTGGGAGTCCTTGCATTTGCAAAATGTCCAGTGAAAGCAGTGGTGAGAAGATGAGAGATAAAGTAACAGAGATAAAGGAAAAGATAGAGCAGGCAGACGCTATAGTGATAGGAGCAGGAGCCGGATTATCAACATCAGCAGGATATACATACAGTGGCGACAGATTTAACACATATTTTGCTGATTTTAAAAGTAAATATGGATTCACGGATATGTATTTAGGCGGTTTCTATCCATATAAGACATTGGAAGAACACTGGGCATACTGGAGCCGGTACATTTATATTAATAGATACACAGATGTACCAAAACCAGTTTACAATCAAATATATAACTTAGTCAAAGACAAGGATTACTTTGTGCTGACAACAAATGTTGACCATTGTTTCCAGAAAGCTGGATTTGACAAGCACAGATTATTCTATACACAGGGAGACTATGGACTGTTCCAGTGCAGCAAGCCTTGCCATAAGGAAACTTACGATAACGAAGAAATCATCAGGAAGATGGTATTAAGTCAGGGCTATGAGATAATAAATGGTGAATTAATCAAGCCGGAAGGCGTAGAATTAAAGCAGGCAGTTCCTGAAGAACTCGTTCCATACTGCCCAAGATGTGGTGAACCAATGAGCATGAATCTCAGGGCAGATGGCACATTTGTAGAAGACAAAGGCTGGCATCAGGCGGCACAGCGTTACGATGAGTATATACAGAGACACAAGAACCTGAAAATAGTGTTTATGGAACTTGGCGTTGGATACAACACGCCAGGCATTATAAAATATCCTTTCTGGCAGATGACAAATGCATATCCGCAGGCATCTTATATATGCTTAAACCAGAGCGAGGCATACGCACCCGCCGAGATAGCTGGCAAATCCATCTGCATGGATACTGATATCAGCATGCTGCTGGGGAAATTATGATGTCGGTTGCACTGATGCTTAGTGTATTATGACATTTTGGCAAGTGCTTTGTATTGGCATAAGCGGGAGACCTACGAAAAAGCACTAATGCAATGGAATAGTAGGTAAGCAGGTATGAATACAGCCAACAGAGTAAGAAAAACAAAAGATGCAATTTGACAAATTCAAACTACACATGTATTATCTAAAAGTTAGCAGACGCTAACTATAACAGCCAGTCAAAGGAGATGACATACATGTCTAGTGAATTTGATATATTACGACTCAGGGTATTATTGAGTTTTCTTAATGAGAAAGACGAATTGTGCACAGTAACAGGACTTGCCAGAATGCTTGATGAAGGCAAGCAGAAGATAAGCAGGCAGCTTACTTCATTAGAGGAAGAGGGGCTGATAGATAAGAGTAATCCAAGACGCCCTAAGCTTACAGATGAGGGAAAGAAGCTGGCCGAGTATTACGAAGAAAGACGGAGTATAGCACTTAACCATATGCTGTACGAAGGTCTTGATATGGATGCAGCGGAGCATGATGCTGATGTCTGGGCGGCATTTAATTCAGAGAAAACAATGCAGATGATAAGAAATTCCGAGCAGATATATCATGCCAAGTATATTCTTCGCAGAAAGACAACAACTTTTAAAGGTGATGAATTCTGCAGTTATCTGTCAGATGGAGATTACACATTTCCATTTCTGTTCTATCGAGAGGGAGTAAAGGATGGCAACAATCTGTCTATGGCAAACAGGGGATTTAAGCATCCGTGCACATTGAGGGTAAAGGATGGAAAAGGAGAGGTGCTGTTAAAGGCAGTCAGTATGTCGGCTGAATCACCAAAGACCGGAAAAGAGATGCAGGGGAAGATACGCAGTCTGGAGTATATGAAAGGAAGTGTGTTTGTAAAGGCAGAGGAGAAGGACGAGGTCATCAGCTTTCCGGCAAATGTATTGGATGTAATCAGCATGGGTGAAGGAATCGGACAAATACTGCACGGAAGCGTGTGTCTTAAGATGCAGTGTTCAGTAGGAACAGCACACATGCCAGAGTCAACAGCAATATTTACCATAATAATGTAAAAGAAATCAAAAATGTGGCAGTCATTGGCAGCACATGGTGTGTCGCCGTGGCTGCTGTTGCTGCTGTCTTGCGCTCGAAACCTACTAAGGCTGTGCAATTCATAATTTGAGTGGGTCAAAATCCATGAGATTAAACATGAGGAGCGGACAGAAACCCACTAATCAAGCATAAAGCGCGAAGTTAGTAGGTCTTTTTCCAGTAGCAAGCTCTCATAATTGGGTGAAAGACAAGAAAAAGACCTACGAAAAAGCACTAATTCAATGGAATAGTAGGTAAGCAGGCATGAACACAGCCAATAAAGTAAGAAAAACAACCTACACAATTAAGAGAATGGCGCACATTAGTGGGCTTTGGTATATTACTCAACAGCTATTAAAGCATAACAAACATATCCAGATATTATCTTTCAATTGAAAAAATAAAAGTATAATAAAAACATTGAAAATAAATATAATATATGATATACTACAAATATAGTATACTATACAACACGATATAAGAATTGCTGTATATTCATTATAAGCAGCAATTCATCTCTGCTAGCCATATCTGCAGCGAATGTCCGATACACATTCAGGCAGTAATAGCTGGTATCATTGTAATCCCATTAGATTAAAACATAACCATCATCGAATATGTATTGTAAATATCACAGGCCATGTATTATAATGCATATATACGAAAGATGGTGAACAGGAGGGTAATTGAAGGATTCACCAAAGAATATAAAGTGGCATCCTGCGTTCTGCTCGGCCGCCAAGGTTGAGATGCGAGAAGATGCAGAATATCTGACATTAGAGGCGGAACACTATCTAAGCAAGGAGCCAATAAGAATTGATCTGCTAATTATAAAGGATGAGGCATTAAAAAGCGGCATAAAGAATGAGATAGGACACATCATGAGGAAATATAATATCATCGAGTACAAGAGTCCTAAAGACGAGCTGAACATAGATGATTATTACAAGACGGTAGGCTATGCTTGCCTTTATAAGGGATACGGAGAAAATGTTGATATAATTCCGGCAGACGAGCTTACAGTGTCATTATTCAGAGCAAGACATCCACAGAAGCTTATGAATCAGCTAAAAGCAGATGGAAACACAATAGAACAGGTTCGACCAGGAATCTATTATGTAACAGGAAATGTATTATTTCCAACACAGATAGTAGTTACACAGGAGCTTACGCCAGAGCTGCACAGTGCCCTGCGAATTCTGACAGATAGTGCGAAGCGAGAGGATGTAGAACGATTCCTTAACGAGAGCAGAGAATATAAGTCACAGGGAGAAAGAAACGATATAAAATCAGTGCTGGAAGCAAGTGTAGATGCCAATAAACAGCTATATGACGAAATAAGGAGGTGTTCAGGCATGGGAACATTAGATGAATGGCTTGATGAAGCAGAGAGGAAAGGCGAGGTTAGAGGAATATCGCAGGGCATATCACAGGGCGAACTTCAGGGCAAAGAAAAAAAGCAGCGTCAGGTAATATTCAATATGTACAGAGATAACTTCACTCTGCAGCAGATAGCAAGAGTAGTAGACCTGAGTATAGATGCAGTAAAGCAGATACTTAATTCAGACAATAAGATGAAGATATAATTAATACAAGAATAGTTAATAAGCAGGCAGCTTCTACAGAGAAAGTGGAGGCTGTCTGTTGTGTTTAAACAGTATGAATGTCAAAGCTTATGGTAATATTCACTATAAAAATTCGATAACAGAACAAAAAAATGTGCAAAATAGAGAAAACATGCGTATTGTAACAATAACGGACAAGTTATTGAGAAAACATAATCAATAAAAAATAGGAGAAGGAAAAAATGACACCATTTGTAACAAAACGTTACAAATGGATATTTGTGCGTGTAAATAAAATATGCTATATTCTGTGCGTCAAGAAAAAAGGCTTGACGAAGAAACAGATTAGCTATTTGCTAATGCAATTGACATAGAAGTTAGTCGGCAAATATGCCGGCTAATTTTTAAGATATCGGTTAGCGAAAGCTGATTAAAGATAGTTCCGTATAGCGACAGTAAGAAAACGAGGAAAAAGTTAAAATGAAAAAGATAAAGCTTAATAAGCTTAAACGAATCACAGCATTATTCATGGCGGTATACGAAGCTTGATGATGAGAAGGTGAAGTTCGCACTTGAGATTACCAATACTTACAAGCATAAGGACAAGCCTGTTGCGGAGCTGTCAGGCGGACAGAAACAGAGGGTGTGGATTGCAATGGCGCTTGCGCAGGATACTAAGATTCTGTTCCTTGATGAGCCTACAACTTATCTTGACATAAGGTATCAGTTACAGATACTTAAGCTTATAAGAAAGTTAAACCGTGAGTATGGCATGACAATAATCATGTTTCTCAGGACGATGGGCGGTTATTTTTGTGTCTTGGAATCACGCTTACCACAAGCGTAACCAAGACTATAAAAAGTCGCACACAGTGAAAGAACTGCGATTAGGTCACTAATGGTTAGCATAAGCAATCTGTCTCCTCTCGAAAGATTTCCCATATGAGATATAATGAAAATTATTGAAAGGCTGAGATTATATGATGATTAACAAAAGGCTCATAGGCACTGTGAGCGAAAGTAAAAAGTATATTGCAGGCAATGTCGTGGCGCAGTGGTGCTCGCTTGCCGCAAATATCACAATGATGTATGGAATAACGAAGCTGTTTGCAGATGTGTATGAAGGAAATTACACATCTGGCAGGCTGATTACAACGGTTGTTGTGATTGCGGTGGCTGCGGTTGTGCGTTTTATCTGTGCACTTGTATCGTCGAAGATGAGCTTTTTATCATCTAAGACGGTGAAGAAGACGCTCAGGGAGAAGATATACGAAAAGCTTCTTAAGCTTGGCATGTCTTATCGTGAAAATGTGCAGACATCCGAGGTTGTGCAGGTGGCAGTTGAAGGCTGCGACCAGCTCGAGACTTATTTCGGGGCATATCTGCCACAGTTTTTCTATGCCATGTTAGCACCACTCACTCTTTTTGTGGTGCTTATGTTTGTGAATATCCCAGCGGCGATAGTGCTTCTTGTATGTGTTCCGTTGATTCCCGTGTCAATTGCAGTTGTACAGACATGGGCTAAGAAGCTGCTTTCCAAATACTGGGGACAGTATACAGCACTTGGAGATACATTTTTGGAAAATCTCGAGGGACTGACAACGCTAAAGATATATAAGGCTGACGAATACAAGAATGAGCAGATGAATATTGAGTCAGAGAAATTCAGAAAGATTACTATGAAGGTACTTACAATGCAGCTTAATTCTGTAACTATAATGGACTTAGTTGCGTATGGCGGTGCGGCGCTTGGCGTTATCATGTCTGCCACTCAGTTTAAGGCAGGATATGTGAACCTGTCAGGAGCACTTCTTATTATATTGCTTTCGGCTGATTTCTTTATCCCAATGAGACAGCTCGGCTCATTCTTTCATATCGCTATGAACGGAATGGCGGCGAGTGATAAGATATTCAGACTGCTGGATCTGCCTGACTTTGAAAATGCTATGTCTGTTCATGTCGGTGATAAAGGAGCTGGCAAGGAAGTCTTATGTCCTTCCGATGTGGATATTATATGCGAGAATTTAACATTTGCATACAAGGATAATCCGGACAATGATACGATTAAAGGTGTAGATATTACATTTGGCAAGGGTAAGCTTACTGCGCTTGTCGGTGAGAGTGGCTGCGGAAAGTCTACTATCTCTGCGATTCTTATGGGAAGAAACAAGGGATACAGAGGTCATATAAATGTAGGCGGGATTGAACTTTCTGATATATCGGAGGAAAGCCTTCTTAAGAATATTACTTATATAAGTCACCAGAGTTTTCTGTTTAAGGGAACTGTGAAGGACAACCTTCTTATGGCTAAGCCGGATGCCACAGATAATGAGCTGTGGGATGTGCTTGATAAAGTTAATCTTAGCGATTTCTTAAAGAGCGAAAACGGTCTTGATACAAGGCTTTCAGAAGGAGCAGGCAATTTCTCTGGCGGACAGGGGCAGAGACTCGCCCTTGCGAGGGCACTTCTGCATGACAGTCCTTACTATATATTTGACGAGGCTACATCTAATATTGATGTGGAGAGTGAGGATGTCATCATGGGACAGATTATGAAGCTGTCTAAGGACAGTACAGTGATTCTTATCTCACACAGACTGGCTAATGTCAAGAATGCAGACGCTATCTATGTTCTTGATAAAGGAAATGTGATTGAGAGCGGAACTCATAAGGAGCTGCTTGACAGAAACGGGGCATATGCGAAGCTGTGGAATGCACAGATGAGCCTTGAGAATTATGGGCTTGGAAAGGAGGTAACAGCAGATGAGCAGTAATGTTGAAAATAAAGTGTCGGCTCTGGCGGCTGCGAATACCGGAGCATCTTTAAAGCCGAAAAGAAGCGGTTTTAAGGTTATGCTTGGGCTTATCGGCATGGTAAAGCCTCTGGCAGGGTACATGGTACTTGCCATTATTATGGGAATTATAGGCTTTCTGACAGCTATATTTATTACAGTGTTTGGTGCGGTTGCTATTCTTGATGTGCTAGGAGTGAACACAGGTATTTCGCTTGGCGTTGTGTTTGCGTGTGTCATTGTATTTGCACTGGTAAGAGGAATACTCAGATATGCAGAGCAGTCGTGCAATCATTTCATTGCATTTAAGCTGCTGGCACTTATAAGGGATAAGGTATTTTTCGCACTCAGGAAGCTGTGTCCTGCCAAGCTTGAAGGCAGGGACAAGGGCGACCTTATATCGGTCATAACATCAGATATAGAGCTGCTTGAGGTTTTCTACGCACACACAATTTCGCCGACTGTGATTGCGTTCATCGTGAGCATTATTATGTGTGTATTCATCGGACAGATAAGCTGGCTTCTTGCGGCTGTGGCACTTGCAGCCTATGTTGTTATCGGGCTTTTCATACCTATGTATATATCTAAGGCGAGCAGAGGAATAGGCTTCACATTCAGAAGTAAGTCGGGCGAGCTCAGCAGCTTCGTGCTTGACAGCTTAAGAGGTCTTCCAGAGATTCTCCAGTATAACTGTGGTAAGGAAAGACTTGTAGAAATGAATGAAAGAACCGACAGCTTATCGGCGGAGGAGGAGAAGCTTAAATCTCTTACAGGACTTAATACAGCGATAACTAATACAATTATACGCATATTTGATGTGGTGATGATTGCAGTTTCGTGCACACTCTGCAGCAACAGTACAATCAGTTTTGCCGGGGCGCTTGTGGCGACGGTTGCGCTGATGAGCTCATTTGGTCCGGTTGTGGCACTGGCTAATCTTGGAAGTACATTGCAGAACACATTTGCAGCAGGAAACAGAGTGCTCGATATTCTTGATGAATCTCCTGTGACAGTTGATGTGACAGGCAGAGAAAATGTAGAGTTTGACGGTGCTGCCACTGAAAATGTCACATTTGCATACGACAGCGAAACTATTCTTAAAAATGTGTCAATACCTATGCCAAAGGGCAGTATTATTGGTATTCAGGGAAGGAGCGGAAGCGGAAAATCAACACTTCTTAAGCTTCTTATGCGATTCTGGAGTACTGATGAGGGAAGTGTGACGGTATCAGGACGCTCGGTTGATGAGATTAATACAGATAATCTGCGTGATATGGAAAGTTTTGTTACGCAGGATACACATTTGTTTAATGATACTATTAAGAACAATATACGCATAGCTAAGCTGGATGCGACTGACGATGAGATTGAGCAGGCTTGCAGAAAGGCTTCAATACATGATTTTATTGCAAAGCTTCCTGATGGATATGATACTAATGTCGGTGAACTTGGCGATATGTTATCAGGCGGTGAAAAGCAGAGAATCGGGCTTGCGAGAGCATTTTTACATGACGCGCCTTTCGTACTTCTGGACGAACCGACCAGCAACTTAGACAGCCTTAATGAGGCGATTATCTTAAAGTCTCTTAAGGAAGAAGGCAAGGGAAGAACGGTTGCACTCGTGTCGCACAGGCAGTCTACTATGAGGATTGCGGACAAGGTGTATTCAATTGAGCATGGACGGGTGAGCTGATGAGTAGTTGTGTTGAATTAAAGAGGCAGCGTGAGAAGGAGACTGTCTCACTTATGATAGGGCTGTACTGCCGGAAGAAGCATCACACGAATGGCTCATTGTGCGAGGAGTGTCAGGCACTTAATGATTATGCCATTATGCGCAGCGACAAATGTCCTTTCATGGAGAGCAAGACTTTCTGCTCGAATTGCAGAGTGCATTGTTATAAGCCGGATATGAGGGAAAGAATCCGCGAGGTTATGAGATTTTCCGGACCACGCATGATTTTTCATCATCCTGTGATGGCAGTCAGACATGTAATTGAGTCTAAGAAAGAGAAGAAAAGACTGGAGAAAGAAGGACAGAAGTAAAAAGATAGGGAGTAAAAGATAAGGAGATATACATGAGGTTAAAGAAAGCATTATTAGTTGTTGTCGGATGCATAAGTCTTGCACTTGGTGCAATCGGGGCGGTGCTTCCGATTCTGCCAACAGTTCCGTTTCTTATGCTGTCAGCCTTCTGCTTTGCGAAAAGCTCAGAGAAGCTGCACAGCTGGTTCATATCTACGAAGCTTTACAAGAAGAATCTTGAGAGTTTCGTAAAAGGCGAAGGAATGACAGTTAAGACTAAGGTTAAGATAATGAGTACAGTTACGATACTTATGGCGATAGGCTTCATCATGATGTCAAGAGTGCCTGTCGGCAGGGTGATACTTGCTATTGTGTGGGTGTGTCATGTCGTGTATTTTGTGTTCAGGGTGAAGACGCTGAAAGTGGAAAGCTTTCCAGAGAGTGAATAAATGAAAAACGCAGGATATATGGGAGTTAGTCACTATATCCTGCGTTTTGTTTATTCGTTTTTATATATTTTATTATTAATCACTTTAACGATTCCTATAACATTGTAAGTTAAGAAAATGTTGATAGGCAGCTGGATTAGATTTTTGGTAAATCTCATTGTAAGATAAAACATAAATCCTTTTCCGTACATTATGCTGCACCAGTATGTTCCAAGAAGAACATTTACAAGAAGTGTATCAATAGTAAGCGCAAGCACAACTCTAATAAGGAATTTGAAATCTATAATATCTAAAAGGCTGCGTTTTTCACCTGTTACTTTTTTCTTGGAAATTTTGATGTTGCAGTCATAGAAAAATAAACCATAGATAAGACCAGCTAAAGCAGCACTTAATGTCCAGCCCGGAAAATAAGGACCGGTTGGCTTAATAATATACTGGATTATATCGCCAAGTCCTCCGCACATGAATCCCATAACAGGACCAAACATGTATCCAATTGCACAATTGGCGAGGAAAGATACTGAAATTCTGAGTGCCGGGGTTACATTAATAGATACAAAAACTGCTAAAACAGTGTGAAGTGCGACGAGGAGAGCCGCAGCAACAATTGACTTGAGACATTTGAACTCTTTTGCTGAAAATGCAAAATTTTTTAATAAAATTGACATAAAAATAACCTCCTTTGCAGTAGTATTCGCACTACATAAGAGGCTGTTGACCAGTATATGTAGCAGCGGGATGCGGATTATGTATCGCAAGAAATCTTTTCGTCCGTATGGCAACTCCCTGTCCATATGGCACTTAACGCACATATTCCTACTCTGCTTATATAATTGATTTGTACAGGCACTATTAAAACACATATTCATATAAATGTAAAGCATAAAAACGTGTAAAAAACTGAGCAATTTTACATCATTGACTTAACTTCCTTTCAAATATATAATTTTATAACACCTATGGATTCATTCATTGCTTTGCAATCCACACATTATCATCATATGTAAGGAGCGTTATTATATGAATTCACCTCAGAAGGAGACTATAAAAGCTGGCGGTATCAAAACAATAACCAGCCTTCCATATATATATGCCATTGTTTTAATGGGGCTGTTTACATTTGTTTTTTTAAGTGTTGAATATATGTTTGTAAGCAGGATTTCGCTTCTTGTGTCACAGCAAAAAGCCACTCTTTCCCAGAATTATGTACTTGGAGTCAGTACAGCAGGCTTTTTATTATATCCTCTGTTTAAGCATTTTTTAAACAACAGGCTTTACAAGCTTTTAATGATTATTACCGGATTACTAACTGTTTTTTTAACAATCAGCACTAGCTGTGGTAAATCATTTGAATATATATTTGGTGCAGGAATTATTCTTTTTATACTTCTTGGTCTTGTTGGCAGTAATGTATATTATGTATCTGCGTGTACGATTAGAAACAGACATTTGGCAAAAACGGCCGGAATTTCATATTTCCTTGGTATTCTGCTTCAGTTTATCAACCATAATGCCATTCATATAAGAACAATACAGCTTGTTATATTGTCAGTATCTATGCTGCTGCTTTTTATCTTACTGATAGAAAATGAACGTATTCTCAGCTGCTATAGCACCGACAAATATGCTGCTAAAACTATAATTGAAAGCTCAGCAAAAGGTAATAAGCATAACTTTTTATTATATATTAGTATTATAGTTCTTGTGATACTGATAAAGTCCATATAATGGTGTAAATTACAAATTTATATAAAAAAGAGCCGAGAGCTCATCTTTCAGTTATAATTAAGTTACCACACAAAAACATAATTGAAAGGATGAAACTCATGGCTCAATTACATTTTACATTAGATAGTGATTTTTTTGTAGGACTTTTTTCAGAAACTAAGGATGAAGCTTTTGGCAAACTTATGGAAGCTTTACTTAATCAGGTTCTTCAGGCTGAATCTGCTGAACAGCTTGGAGCAAGTAATTATGAACGATCTCAAGAACGTTCTGATTATAGAAATGGAGTTAGGACAAGAACATTAACCACTCGTATTGGAAAGATTGAATTACAGGTTCCAAGACATCGTAATGTTCCATTTAAAACTTCCTTGTTCGAAAATTATCAGCGTAATGAACAGGCTTTAATTACAACAATGATGGAAATGGTTGTGCAAGGCGTATCAACCAGAAATATAAAAAAAGTAACTGAAGAACTTTGTGGAGAATCTTTTTCAAAATCTGCTGTTTCTGAAATCTGCAAGGAACTAGATGTCCCTGTTAAGCATTTCAAGGAGCGCTTATTGCCGGAACACTATCCGTTTATTATTGTTGATGCGATATATTTAAAAGCTCGTGAAGATCATCGTGTTAAATCAAAAGCGTTGTTTGTTGCAATTGGAATAAACAATACCGGGCACAAAGAAGTCCTGGGATTTGAAGTTTATGATTCAGAGAAAGTGAACACCTGGAGAGACTTTTTTGAAAATCTTAAAAGTCGCGGTTTGCGCGGTGTAGATATTGTAATATCTGACGCACACGCGGGGCTTGTTGAAGCAATAAAGGAGAGTTTCTCTGGCTCTTCATGGCAGCGATGTCAGGCTCACTTTACAAGAAACATCATAGATAAGTGTCCTAAAAAATACAGCACTGGTTTAGCTTCTGAGTTACGAGACATGTTTAACGCAGCTACTATTGAAGAGGCCCGTCGTTTAAAAGAATCTATATACGATGAATATCAGGATGTTGCAAATGAAGCAATGACTGTCCTTGATGAAGGATTTGAAGATAGTATTACCATCATGGCACTTCCCTCAAAATATCGTATAGCATTAAGAACCAGCAACATAATAGAACGCGAGAACAGAGAAATCAGAAGACGCGAAAAAGTTATTCAGATTTTTCCAAATACAGAATCTATTATTAGATTAATTGGTGCAGTCCTTCAAGATGATCATAATGAATGGAGTGTAGGTCATAAAATCTTTGATATGAAAGAGTACTATGATAAACTAAGCTCCATTCAGTCAAATCTCTTGAAGATAAAAGTAGCGTAGATAAAACCACATAACTGAAAGATGAATTTACACACAAATTTGGACTTGACCGTGATACTTATGGCTTGTTTATTCAGCACTCTCGACAGTGCAGTAACACTCGTCCATTCCGACGGTATTGCTGACATAGGACAGGGAGCCAGAATTCTGCTTGCCTTCAGTGGACTTGCTGCTGGCTTTATATTTGACATTAGTAATAGAAAGTATACCGGAATCATCATGTACTGTATAATGATTCTTTCTACCCTGTGTATTGTCCTGCTTGAATTTTCCAAGCCATTCGTGGCTGTGCTTATTGTATTCTATCTGTCTGCTGGATTTTTTGCTGTTTTCTTTACATCAGAATTCATGGAGCTTTCACAGTATGTCAGAATACCTGAGCTTTGGGCTGGAATGGGGCGGGCTGTTAACAATATTACTGCCGCTGTTATTGCCAGCTTTGTTTTACAACTGCTTTCCTCTGATAATAATCTTTTAAAGATTGTTCTTATACTTGTTTTATTTGTTTTAGTAAGTATTATGTCAGTAATATATACATTTGAGAAATATTATTTTATACAACAGTTTACTCAGCATACAGATGAAGTAACAAACGAACAGGATCAGTTACATAAATTAACTACACAATACTCCTTTACCGAAAGAGAAGGAGAAGTATTTAGCTATCTTGTTACTACCGAGGATAATATACAGACTATCTCAGAGCATATGCATGTATCAAGACGGACACTTGAACGATATATTTCAGCAATCTATGGAAAAACCGGTGTGAAATCACGAGTTGGACTTATTAATCTGTTTAATAAATGTGACTGATAAATCTGTTTTCCTTTCCTGTTTAGGGTCTAAAGCAGCGTGGCGGACTTCCGCCACGCTATTTTAGCATATTGGCGGACTTCCCTTATATACTTTATTCATAATGTTATATATATTGATAACAGCTTATATGTATAAGATTTATTATATGGGTCATTTGATTCCGGACAATTATTTAAGAAACAGGAGGAAAAGATGTATGGTAAAAAACAGAAAATGGCATATTAAAAAAATTGCCGCACTAGCAGGAGCAGTAGTGCTTGCTGTATCCTCAGCAGCTTTATATGCTGCACCACAGGTAAAAGCCGCTAATGGACCATGTGATACTGGTGATTGGGCTTATGCTTATATTAATGTGAGAATTGGAGAAGACAGTACTCTTATATTTTCTTCAAAAGGTACTAATTCCATAGCAGGAATGTCTTATGACAGAGAATCCAATACACTTACATTAAATGATTTTAAAAACAAGGCAGCAGTAATAGTTACTAATATGATGGGTGATGATTTCAAGATTAACCTTATTGGTGATAATGAAATCGGAAGTATAGGTTCATATGGTGATGCCTGGGGCGGTTCCATCAATATATGTGGAAATGGTTCTTTAGTTATTAATGCAGACAAGGTAGATGATTATAGTTTAGGCCTCTTAGCGGAGGGAACTAATTCCGTACTTTCAGTTGCAGACACCTGTAATGTCACCATATATTCTGGTACAAAGGCAGCAGTGTATACAAGTGATAATCTCACGGACAAACCAATCAGGGATAATGGAACTTTAAAGGAAAATGTAAGCTATAACGTTTCACACCCACTAGAAATATCAAGGATATGTGCTAAGTATTATGAGTATGATCCTTATACAACTAATACAGTATATAAGAGTGCAACAGATAATACTTCGTTATATTATATTAAGAAACTGACATATGTTGAACCTGTTGAAAAAGTAACTTATACAGTATATAAGCTTACTGCAAAGGCAGCTCTGGGTGATGTATATTACGCAGAAAAGATTGGTGAATATGACAATATACCTGCCGGATACACAGAAACCACATTAGACCAGCCGGTATCATATTATGAGTCAGATGGTGGAAGCGGCGGAACATGTCAGGTTATAATAAATACAGCAACTAAAGAAAAATATGTGTCTGCTTATGCGTATGAAAATAACGAGGCATCTTATAGAATCTGTAAGCTTCTTGAAAAGCTTGGCATAGATGAAAAAAGTAATGATGAATTATGGCTTGTTGATTATAACAATCCGGTAGCAACATACCAGCCTGTATGGGGAGATGATAAGCTTCCGGACGGATACCAGTATGATGGAAGAGAAATAGACGCTCTTTATAATGTTGAATGTGTAGCTGATAAGCTTACATTTACTGCTAAATCAGCTGATGATAACACAATAGTAGATGTATCAGATGGAAACACAACTATTAAGGCTGATGAAATCAAAAAGCTTATAGAAGATAACAAAGCAAATAATGTTGTTATCAAATCCAATAACGATGTTACATTTACATTTGCCAAAGGAACTATGTCAGAAGTATCACAGGTTGAAATCTATGACTTTTCAACAGCGATTACTTCTGATATAAAAGAAGCCGGAGATATGCCGGAAGATGTAACCGAGGATATATTCGTATCCAAGATAGTATACAATTATTCAGGTATGCTTCCAGCCAGAGCAAGCATCAGGTTAAATGTTGGAAAAGCCTATGCAGGCCAGACACTTTACTACAGCCAGCTCTTAGATGATGGTACCATAATCAGCATGATGTCAGCAATAGTTGATAATGACGGTTATATGACAGTAGAGCAGGATCACTGCTCAACATATCTTATAACGAGACAACAGCTTACAGGTAATTCAACAGAAAATGTAACTGAAGCGTCTGATAATAAGGTTGAAACACCACAGACTGGTGATAACAGCAATATTGCACTGTGGCTTACTTTATGTATTATTCTTAGCTGTGGTATAACCCTTTATATCTTTGCTGTAAAAGCAAGAAAAATGAATAGATAATTAAATGACTGATTGATAGCTGAAGCTGTTGCAGGAAAGAGAATGACACCTGAAGAGATAGATAAGATTCTTATGGAAAGAAGAAAACAGTGGAAACCTAAAGAACGCAAATATAAGAAGGGCGTATTAAGATTATTCAGTGAACTTGCAACAAGCCCAATGAAGGGTGCTTATCTGGAATACGATAAATAAGAATAGTAAATGTACAATGGGTGGGAAGATTAGGTTCTTCCCACTCTTTTTAACCAGCGTATTTTTCATGAATTTATATGAAACTAGTGTGTTTATAGCAGAGTTTGAGAGGAAAGATTTATATAGTTATTATGGTGTTAATGAAGACAATATTAAAAATAAGACGGAAAGGTACTCAGCATTGATAAAAGGAATTGAGTTCTTGACAAATAAAGGTGGTGTGTTATAATTCATTTAACATTTAAGTTAAATGTTAAATGAAGGAGGGATGAATGTGAGCATGCAGGATACGCTTCAGGCGCTTGCTGATCCTACAAGACGCGAGATACTTAATCTGCTTAAACAGTCCCGAATGTCTGCTGGAGAGATTAGCAATCATTTTTCAATTTCGGGTGCGGCAGTTTCCAGACACCTGTCTGTTTTGAAGGAAGCTGATTTAATTCGAGACGAGCGGGAGGGCAAATATATTTATTATGAGCTTAACGCTACTGTGCTTGAGGAGATTTTATTATGGATTAGTGAATTAAAAGGAGAAAAAGACCATGATTAAACAACATAAAAAAATGTTAATATTAACATCTGTCATAACATTACTTCCAATCTTTATAGGTTTACTTTTATGGAGACAGCTGCCAGCTTCTGTCGCAACACATTTTGGAGTTGACAATCAACCAGATGGGTATTGTTCTAAAGCATTTGCAGTCTTTGGACTTCCGGTAATGATGCTGTTTTTTCATCTTATATGTATAGTTGCAACTAATATTGACCCCAAGAGAAAAAATATAAGCAAAAAGGTATTCCATGTTGTTATGTGGATTTGTCCGGTGATTTCTTTGGTTAATTGCAATATTCTCTATGTATATAATTTGGGATATAAGCTCAATATTGGATTTGTCTGCGGATTGTTAGTTGGAATTTTGTATCTTATTTTAGGCAATTTTATTCCAAAGGTAAAACCAAACTATAGCATTGGTTTTCGCATTCCGTGGGCATTGAATGATTCTGACAACTGGTATCATACACATAGATTTGGCGGAAAATGTATGGTAATTGGGGGAATTGCAATGATTGTAACCTCACCATTTCAAAATGTGTGGATATTTCTTGCTCTAGTCATTGTACCATGCATTCTGCCAGTAGTTTATTCATATATGTTTTATCGGAAAACAATGAGGTAAGTTTATTGTGCTTATGAACAGAATTAAGTATAATGAGTGCAGATAAGGGGGCAATATTGAATATGAAATACAATTTACCAGACCGGATATTAAGAGAAATTGTTTATTTTGCAAAGGAACATTCTATTACCAAAATCATACTTTTTGGTTCTCGTGCGCGAGGTACGAACACGGAACGGAGTGACATAGATATTGCTGTGTATGGTGGGGATTTTGATGGTTTTTATTGGGATGTAAAGGAAAAAACACATTCTCTGCTGATGTTCGATATTGTACAGGCAGATGTATCAATTTCAGATGAATTAAAAGAGGAGATAGAAAAGGATGGTGTAGTGATTTATGAAAAAGCTTGATAACTTTAGTAATTGTCTGACTATATTAGCTAATGCGGATTTTAAGATGGCAGAAACTAATGATATATACCGGACAGGGGTTATTGGACAATTTAATCTTACTTTTGAACTTGCATGGAAAGCGTTGCAGGAGATTATGAGAAAACATGGCGTAGAAGATTCTTCTACTGGATCACCACGAGAGATTCTGCAGCTTGGTTATAAATTTGGGTTTATAGATGATTCAGAAACATGGCTGCTTATGTTAAAAAAGCGCAACACCTCTGTTCATATATATAATGAGGAGGAAGTAGATGAATTGATTCTGCTGATACGCGACAGCTTTATTCCTGCGTTTACAGCTCTTAAAGATACACTTGTAAAGAAGTTGGACGAAGCAGAGAGTAACTGGGAGTAAATAATGACACGCACAAACCGTTTTGACGGCAAAGGCGAAATCTATGCAAAAGCAAGACCGAAATATGCTGCAGAGCTTTTTGATTACTTGAAAAATGTATTGAATATTCCGGCAGGAAGAGTATTTGCGGATATTGGGGTGGTATAAGGAAAATATCGTTTGATTGTTCATGAAAGAATTTTATTTTTGGACAGTATGAATAACATGATACCTATAGGTAGTCGCATTTTTGAAAGTTTTATAGGACAGAAATAATGATGACTATAGAAATAGTCGAGACATTTGCCTATAAAGTTACCGAACATGAGACATTTATAGGAAAACTCATAAAAAGAAAGTGATTTACACAGGACTTACAGGGGAAAACAGAGGAATTTTACCTATAAAAGTGAGATATATTATGAATTTATAGGAAGCGGGTATCTGGCACATGAGATTTTGATAATGCCATCTGACACTTAACAGATGATTTCACATTGATTTTACATTATTTTACATAACAAAGATAGCGGTTAAGCCGTCTCTCATTTACACTTAAAGTAAAGGGAGGCGGTTTTTTGACATTTGAAGAAATAAAAAAGAATAAAGAAATTAATGAGTTTATAAATAAGGGGAATTATAATCTGGGACTTCTAGGGTATACGGATCATTCGCAGATTCACTGCTCTATTGTAGCTGATACAGCAGCGATGATTCTTAAAAGATTCGGATATTGCGAGCATGACATTGAACTGGCTAAGATTGCCGGATATATGCATGATATTGGAAATGCAATTAACAGGTCACACCATGCGGAATATGGTGGATTACTTGCTAATGAAATATTGAAAAAATCGGACATGGATATTAAAGACAGAATAACAATTGTATCGGCAATTTCTAACCATGATGAATCAACAGGTGGTGCAGTTGATGTAGTTTCAGCAGCACTTATTATTGCTGATAAGACAGATGTAAGACGAGACAGGGTAAGAAGTGAAAAAGGTAAGGCGGCATTTGATATACACGACAGGGTTAATTATGCGGTAACAGAGCATAAATTAAAGGTCAATATAGAAAAGAAAACGATTTCACTTAATCTTCAGATTGATACTAAGATATGTTCAATGTATGAGTATTTTGAGATATTTCTTGGAAGAATGATGATGTGCAGAGGTGCAGCTGATATGCTGGGGGCAACATTTAAACTTATGGCAAATGGCTCAAAGGTTCTGTAAATATATGCAGAGGAGGATGATTTTCTTATGAAAAAATATTATGTGCTTGATACTAACATTCTGCTTCAGAGTCCTGGTGCTATATATGGCTTTGAAGATAATACGGTTGTTATTACGGGAACGACGCTTCAGGAGCTGGACTCAAAGAAAAATCTTGATGGGGAGATTGGATATAATGCGCGTCAGACAGCAAGAATACTGGAAGATATAAGAAACAAGGGTAATCTTATAAAGGGGGTTAAGCTGAAAGAAACAGGTGGTAAGTTGATATTTGAGCCAAATGAGGTTTCACAGGAAAATCTTCCGGAGGGGTTCGACATTAAGAAGCCGGATAACAGAATTATCAGCTCATGTATTGGGATTGCAAGAAAGACAAAGAGAGCAGTTATCCTTGTTACTAATGACATTATGATGAGAATTGCTGCAGCAGCATGTGGAGTTGAAGTTCAGGAGTATAAGAATGATCAGATAAAAGAGTCTTCATATATGGGGTATCGTGAGATTAAAACATCACGGGAAATTATTGATGATATATATAAGAAGCAGAGTCTTGCTCCAGAGATATTTGCTGATGAGAAGCCATTTGTGGCAAATGAATATATAACACTTACAGACGGTAATACTTCTGCATTATGTGTATATAGAGACAATTGTATAAGGTTGCTGAAGGATACAACTGCATTTGGAATAAGACCACAGAACAGGCTTCAGAGATTTGCACTTGATGCACTTTTAGCTCCGGCAGAGGAGATACCGCTTGTAATACTTCGCGGACCTGCCGGAACAGCAAAGACATTTTTATCAATGGCAGCAGCACTTGATAAGACATATACTGATGAATTTACAAGACATACCAGTAGCACATCATATGACAAAATATATATCGGACGTGCAAATGTATCAAGTGATGAAGCATTTGGTTTCCTTCCAGGAGAACTTGAGGATAAGACAAGACCATTGCTTGGATGCTTTTATTCTAATCTCGAGGATTTACTTAGAAAGGGTAATCATGAAGAAGATGCCCAGATACAGATTCAGATAGATGATATGATGGAGACAGGGCTGTTGAGAGTATTTCCATTAGCTTATATAAGAGGTATGAGTATAAAGAACAGTTTTATAATATGTGATGAAGCGCAGAATATAGGAAGGTCGCTCATTAGGGATATTGTCACACGATGTGGACAGGGGTCTAAGCTGGTGATTCTAGGCGATACTAACCAGATTGATGTCCCATTTCTGGATAAGACTAATTCAGGGCTCACATATCTTGCTCATAATATGAAAGGCAGTACTAAATGTGCGCAGATAACATTTACAGAGAAAGAGTCTGTGCGTAGTGCACTTGCGACAGAAGCACTTAACAGACTTATGTAAAGTAAAATGTCTGACAGTAATAGAAAATATAATATGGGTTTAAGAATAATAACAGCGTTCAGAGACAGAAGCAGCGGATAGGCTGCGGGGCAGTTTCTGGGCGCTTTTTTGAATATTTCCGGTAAAGAAATGTTTTCGTGAAATGACCAGATTTATAATAAATTAATTGGAATTATATGTGAGAAAGTTTATAATATAAACAGCATTTGTCAAGTTTAAAATAATATAGAAGGAAGGGATATTTATAAGTTTATCAAAAGAATATGTAAAAATGCGAATGGAGCGCAACAAGGAAATAGCTACATCTGCGAATCTGGCTGACAGCCTGACAGAACAGCAGTGTGATGTACTTGAATGGGCCTCTGACATGAGGCATGTAATGCATAAGAACAGTGAGGCATTATATGATGTTAACGCACCTAAGCATAAGGAAATTAAAGCATTTATAAGTGATACACATTATTCACAGAATCCGAATAACCTCAATAAAAGATTAAAAGATGCTGGATTACCGCTTATCAAGTGGTCATTTGATGATACAAGGATTCCGACAAATGAGCTGGCAATGATTCTTGATAACAGAAGACTTGAGAAGAGCAGAAAAAGGCAGTGTATCAGAACATTAGAAAAAGCGAATGCTGATATTGAGAATTATTTTGCACAAATTGATGCCAAATACCTCACATTTTATTGTCCATCAGGGAATAAGAGAGTTTTTAGTAATCAAAGCAAAGGGGTCAGTGTGGAATCAAGGAATGTTACCATTGCAGAAGGCTATACAATTATGGGAATCGAGAGTCTTAAGAATAATATAGCATATCTGCTTCATGTGTATGCTGGTCAGATTAGTGTCGAAGATATTGTTGCATATGTCAATGAAGATATAGAAAACAGGATTTATCATATGGATGCTTCAATGGCTCCACAAAGTGTTCATAAAGCGACTAATGCCCTGGTTGAAACAGGATACATAAAACCTGATACTAAAGAACTTATTTATATTAATCTTACTAAAAGAGGCGATGCATTTGTAGGAAGCTACTGTGGGACGCTTAACAAGATAGCAGCTTCATTGTCCATACTGCCATTTAATAAGGCACACAAGAATGATATTGTTTATTATAGCTATCTGATTGGATGGCAACGTGCTAAAAGAGAGCTAAAGCCACTGATTCCTAAAACTGTCGATTTTATTAGCAACAAGATAAAAGAGAAGCAGGAGATGATGTATACCAGTGACGATAGTAATTATGCTGTGGAGATGGAGCAGACAATTATCCAGAGCATGAATATTAATAGTTTGCCGGTTGTCTATGAGGTTAAGAAGGGTACATGTGTAATAGCGGAGATAACGACATTATTTGGAAAGATTAATGTAAGTATTATTAATTCTTTGTTTGTCGGAAGTGCATATACATTAACAATTCCGCAATATCAGTATACTGCAATAATTCATATGGCAGATAATATTGATTATGGAAAGATTCCTTATGAGGTACAGAAACAATTGAAGGCGGTTGTTCCTGAACTTATGAAGCTTTTACAGTGAGAGGGGAGGCAGGGGCAATGACCAATATATACAAGAATATTTATCTGAGAAAAGAAGAAGAAGTTTTATATAATATTAGAAAAAATGTGGATGAAACAGTGGAGACACCAACCATATCAAAGATAATAGATTATGTTCTGGCTGATCCATATGAACATATTATATATATGGATGTTAAGCTTAATATGGTAACAAGTTATGATGCAACGAATGTATTTGTTGATACCGGCTATAAAAATGTGTCAGGAGAACCATTATTTCTGTCGCTTGTGTTAAAGGACGATGTATTTACCGGCAAATATGTGGGAACGATTGATCAGCTTGGCAATGCAATTCTTACCATTGTAAAGATGAGAGTTAATGAACAGGAAATATATGATAACATGGAATTTCTTAAGAACAATTATGGCAATTATAAGCAGTTTGTCGATGACTGGGATCTCAAGGCTGGAGAGAGAGAAAAAGATAATAATCTAGGGGATATGAGTACTTTGTTTGAAGGAATTGATATATCAGAATTCCCGGAGACAGCAGAAGAAATTCCCTCAAATGAGGATACAGCAGCTGCGTCAGAATCAGATTTTTATGAAGAAGATATGGATGCTGAATCAGAAAATGGGCAGGAATTATTGTTAGAAGAGATTAAGAATGATAAAATGCATGTGTATGACTATATTCCCGATAAATTGTATCTTGTTGAATGTCACACAATGCTAGGAACTATCAACTTCTCACTTGTTAATAATTATATGGATGTATTCGGGGACAAAATACCTCTATACAGCCTGTTTATTGTTCAATACAATCAGGGTACAAGCCTTGGACAGTTATTACAGGATGTGGATTTAAGACAGTATAATCTGCAGATTCCAGATAAGATTATTGATGAAATAAGTGATGCTGTGAATTATATCAGGGGGTATATGGGAAGAGGATAAAAACGAGAAATTCAAGGAGAAATAAGAGAATGTCAAAAGATGAATCAAAGGATGAATATTTAATTACAGATGTGCCCCTTAAAGCACTGACAGTTTTTGCCATGCCTATGATTCTGGGTAGTTTTTTCCAACAAGTATATAATATGGCTGACTCAATTATTGTCGGTCAGTTTGTCGGTTCATCTGCACTTGCGGCTGTCGGAGCATGCGCTGCTCTCACAAATGTATTTATTTGCGTGGCACTTGGCGCCGGGGTAGGTGCCGGGGTGCTTGTGAGCCGTTATTTTGGTGCAAGAAATTATAGTAAAATGAAGACCATTGTATCAACATCATTAATCAGTTTCCTAATTTTAAGTATACTACTGGGAATTTTTGGTTTCGGGTTATCACATTCAATGATGAGTTTATTACAGACGCCAGCTGATATACTGGATGAAGCTGTACTGTATCTTCGTGTTTATTTTGTGGGATTTCCGTTTCTGTTTATGTACAACATTCTTTCAACAATGTTTACTTCAATCGGTGAATCAAAGATTCCGTTGGTGCTTCTGATATTTTCTTCCGTCTTAAATATTCTGATGGATCTTTGGATGGTTGCTGGCTTACGACTTGGCGTGTTTGGTGCAGCTCTTGCAACATTGATTGCACAGGGGATTTCAGCAGTATTTTCATTTATAATATTCTTTTATCGTATGCGTCGGTATAAAAGTCATTTTGACTGGTTTGACAGGAAGGAGTTACGTTCAATGCTTCAGATTGCCATACCATCAATTCTTCAGCAGTCTACAGTATCGATTGGCATGATGATAGTACAGGCAGTTGTAAATCCGTTTGGCACACAGGCGCTCGCAGGTTATGCTGCGACAATGAGAGTAGAAAATGTATTTTCACTTATATTTGTATCCATTGGAAACGCAGTGTCACCTTATGTTTCCCAGAATCTTGGCGCGAAGAAAATTGGGCGTATCAAAAAAGGATATCACGCTGCGCTTGTGTTAGATATATGTTTTGCAGTCCTTGCTTTTATAGTCATTGAGACACTGCATACACACATTTCTTCACTGTTCCTTGGTAAAGATGGAACAGCTTTGGCATATCAGGTGTCAGGGGATTACATGAAATGGTTAGGTTACTTTTTCATTTTCATGGGTATCAAGATGGCTACTGATGGAGTCCTTCGTGGGCTGGGAATCATGCGGCCATTTCTTATAGCTAATATGGTTAACCTTGCAATCCGTCTGTCAGTCGCTCTGATTTGTGCACCGCGTTTTGGTATAGAGTTTGTCTGGCTTGCTGTACCAGCCGGCTGGTTTGCAAATTTTCTGATTTCCTATGTGGCACTCAGAAAGTCATGGCCGGTTGAAAAAGTTGATTGATGATATAATAAAAGAAAATGACTGGATTGTAGAAGGTTCTCCTAGAAAGGTTTTTAAAGAAAGCTTTGACTGCTGTGATAATGTTATTGTATTAGATGAATACACAATTATAAGATTAGTAAGAGTATTTAAACGATGGATTAGGCAAAGGAGAGGAAGAGAGTCTTATAATTCAAGACCAACATGGGATTTTTTATGGTTGAACATTAAATGGGTTTTTGAATTTAATCGAATGAAAAAAGGATTATTGCAGGAACTGAGCACTTATGGGGAGAAGGTTAAAATATTTAAACATTCAAAAGATGCGTATGCATTTGTTATGAAAAGCTATCTGCAAGCTTAGTTCAATAGAGGAAGTTATTATGATAAGAGTAGTACAAAAAGCAGATATAACTAAAGTAGCAGACATATGGCTGGATACTAATATAAAGGCACATAATTTTATTTCTGCGCAATACTGGGAAAGTAATTATGAGATGGTAAAAGAAATGCTGTTACATGCGGAGGTCTATGTGTGTGAGAGTAATGGGGAAATACAGGGATTTATAGGTTTAAATGGTGATTATATTGAAGGGATTTTTGTCTGTGATAGATTGCAGTCGCAGGGCATAGGAAAACTTTTGCTGGATTTTGTAAAGGAAAGCAGAACGCAATTAAGTTTAAATGTGTATCAGAAAAACGGGGGAGCAATACATTTTTATCAGAGAGAAGGATTTGAGATTCAGAATGAAGGATTGGACGAAGCTACGGGCGAAAAAGATTATGAAATGACATGGCGGTAATATGTGTATATTCCCTATAATGTATTCAGAGATAAATATTTTGATGTTAAATGTTAATTTTGTTCAAGACAGCAGATGCATTCTGCATAATGGAAAATATGATTTTGCAGGCGACAGAGCTTGGAATTGCTTCGAGTATAGTTTCAAGGGGCTACGAAACATTTGAAAACCGGGATGGGTCAATATTTCCAATAAGCTAGTAGAGAACTCCCCAGGAATATGGTATAACAGTAGTAATCATAATCATGTATGAAAGAGACGGATTATTTTAATGAGAAAGACTATTGCATATTACCATCTTCCGGGGCTGTTTGAATTTTATGAGTTGTATGAAGCATTTTTGCCGATATATCGGGAGCACAGAGAGTATTTCTATGACTGGTGCGGGATTGGCTCAATATATGGTGCGCCTGCAGACTGTATCTGGGGCGGCGGACGAATCGGTTCCGGTGAACATGGTGTGCAGGAAGTCATGAATCTGATGAGCGAGTATGGGATATCAGCAAGGCTGACATTCAGCAATTCACTGCTTCGCGAAGAACATTTAGCTGATGAAAAATGTAATGCGTTATGTAAGGCACTTAATGAAAGCGAAGGCATGAGGAATGCAGTCAGCAATGGCGTGATTGTACATTCAGACCTTCTTGCCGGGTATATAAAAAAGCATTATCCCAATCTTTATCTTGTATCATCGACAACGAAGGTGCTGACGGATTTCAATGATTTTCTGGATGAAGTAAAAAGAGAAGATTTCCAGTATGTAGTGCCGGATTTCAGGCTGAATAAAGCATTTGATAAGCTGGCGAAGCTGACAGATAAAGAAAAGGATAAGGTGGAATTTCTGTGCAATGAGTGCTGCTGGTTCGGATGTTACGACAGAAAGAACTGCTATGAGATTGTGAGCCGCCAGAATCTTGGCGAGGACTGTCCAGATCATGTATGCGTTGCACCGGATTCACAGAGTGGATACCGGTTTTCTAAGGCAATGGAGAATCCGGCATTTATCAGTGTTGATGATATTAGGAATACATATATGCCGATGGGATTTTCCAATTTCAAGATAGAAGGGCGAGGACTTGGAAGCGCACTGGTGCTGGAATTTCTGTTGTATTATATGACGAAGCCGGAGTATCAGATACATGTGAGAGAAGATATATATCTGGATAATATGCTGGATATATTCTGAAAATATTATGAAACTAATATGATTTTTAAGGCACAAAGTACATTGCTTTGTGTCTTTTTTGTCTGAATGCAACTTGGCATGCTTATAATGCAACTTAGTAGTAAGCGTATAGACATGGGGATGGAAAAAGTATATATATGAATATTGCGGTAATGGCATGCTGGATGTGGTAGAATGGATTAATAAATACATGAAGTAATTCTCAATAAGGAGGGCGTATGTCGGATATTATTAAGATAGAACATCTGAATAAATGTTTTGGCGATGTGAAGGCAGTTAATGACTTAAGTTTCCGCGTAAAGAAGGGAGAATTGTTCGCATTTTTAGGTGTAAATGGTGCTGGAAAAAGCACAACGATTTCTATTATATGCGGGCAGTTACGCAAGGACAGCGGAAATGTGTGGATTAAGGATAAAGAAGCAGACAGGGCAGGCAGTGAAACAAAGAGGCTGCTGGGAGTTGTGTTTCAGGACAGTGTTCTTGATAAACCTCTTACAGTTAAGGAGAATCTTAAAAGCAGGGCAGCGTTGTATGGAATTACTGGAAATTCATTCGAAAAAAGACTGGCAGAACTGGTGGAGATACTTGATTTCGGGGATTACATTAACAGACCGGTTGGTAAGCTGTCAGGCGGACAGAGAAGAAGAATTGATATTGCAAGGGCGCTGATTCACAGACCGGAGATACTGATTCTTGATGAGCCGACGACGGGACTTGACCCGCAGACAAGGCTTCTTATATGGAATGTTATTGAGAGACTTCGTACAGAGGAGAACATGACGGTATTCCTTACAACTCATTACATGGAGGAGGCGGCAAGTGCCGGATATGTTGTGATTCTTGATAAGGGAAGCATCGTGGCAGAGGGAACTCCTTTGGAATTAAAGAATGAATATGTTCATGATACGATATCTTTGTATGGAGTTACAGAGGATGAGATTAAAGCTTTGAAAACAGAGTACAAAGCAATCCGTGATGGTTACAGGATTCAGGTTAAGAACACACTTGAAGCTACGAAAATGATTGTGAAACATCAGGAGATATTCCGTGATTATGAAGTCGTAAAAGGTGGTATGGACGATGTATTTCTTGCTGTGACTGGGAAAATATTGGGAGGTGGTCAGTGATGAAAGAGATAACCGCACTTGTAAGCAGAAACAGAAAACTCTTTTTTAAGGACAAAGGAATGTTATTCTCATCAATGATAACTCCGGTAATTCTTATTGTTTTGTATGCAACATTTTTAGCAAATGTATACAAGGACTCCTTCGTTTCTGCAACTAAGGACATGATTGATTTATCAGACAAAATAATTAACGGCACAGTGGCAGCACAGTTAGCTGCAGCACTTCTTGCAGTAAGCTGTGTAACTGTTACATTCTGCGTCAATCTTACGATGGTTCAGGACAGAGCCAGCGGAGCAAGAAAAGATTTTGATGTTTCGCCTGTAAGCAAAACAAAGATTTATATAGGATATTTCTTATCAACAGTACTTAATTCGCTTATGGTTAATGGCACAGCACTTGCATTATGCCTGCTTTACATATTGAAGATGGGCTGGTATATGAGTGCATCAGATGTAATATTTGTTATATTGGATATGATTCTGCTGGTGTTATTTGGAAGCACGCTTTCAAGCATTGTAAGCTATCCGCTAAAGACGCAGGGGCAGTTGTCGGCGGTTGGAACAATCGTAAGTGCAGGGTATGGATTTGTGTGTGGTGCATACATGCCGATATCTAATTTTAGTTCAGGGCTGCAGAAAGCATTGTCCTACCTTCCGGGTACATACGGAACTTCCCTGGTTAAGAACCATATGCTAAACGGAGTGTATAAAGAGATGGCAGACACAGGGCTTCCGTCAGAAGCGGTCACAGTCATAAGGAACACTCTTGATTGTAATCCTGTATTCAGGGGACATGTTGTTGGCGTGCCACAGATGTATTTAATCATGGCTGGGAGTATAGTTGTATTCGGAGCAGCTTATCTTCTGATTATCATGATTCGGGAGAGATAATAATCTTAATATAATCTTAATATCATATAAAAATGCTTAACCCCTTTTTTAACATAATTCTGGTAGATTTCAATTATGTTAGAAAAGGGGAATTTTTTATGTTTGACAACAGGATAAGAAAACATTTGTCATCATTCCGGGTTATAACAATTGGATTTGGTGGATTAATCATATTAGGAGCATTGCTTCTTATGCTGCCGGTTTCATCAGCCAGTGGCTGTGTAACACCGTTTGGTGATGCATTATTTACATCTACATCAGCGGTATGCGTTACCGGATTAGTAGTATTGGATACAGGAAGCTACTGGTCTTTATTTGGACAGCTTGTAATAATTACGCTTATACAGATAGGAGGGCTTGGTGTAATTACTGTTGCCGTTGCATTTTCTTTATTGTCAGGAAAGAAAGTGTCTTTAATGCAGAGAAGCTTTATGCAGGAATCTGTATCAGCACCGGTGGTTGGAGGAATAGTCAGGCTTACCGGATTTATATTAAAAGGAACATTCATTATAGAATTATCAGGAGCATTGCTTATGATGCCGGTATTCTGCAAGGATTATGGATTGAAAGGAATCTGGTTTGCAATATTTCATTCAATATCAGCATTTTGTAATGCAGGATTTGATGTGCTAGGAACAGCGGATAATCAATTTGCTTCAATGACGACATATGCCTGTAATCCTGTTATTAATATTACATTGATGCTTCTTATTGTGATAGGTGGAATTGGATTTGTTACGTGGGAAGATATTGAGAATAATAAGTATCATTTTAAAAGATATAAGATGCAGAGCAAATTAATAATTGTTACAACAGCCGTTCTTATAACAGTACCTGCAATTATATTTATGATAAATGATATGATGACTGGAAGCGAGAGAATGCCTGTATTTAAGGCACTTTTTCAATCAGTGACATTAAGGACTGCTGGATTTAATACGGTTGACCTTAATGCAATGAAACAGGCATCTGTAATGATTATGATAATTCTTATGCTTATAGGTGGTTCACCAGGTTCAACAGCAGGTGGTATGAAAACAACTACATTTGCAGTTCTTATGGGAAACATGGTTGCAACATTTAAGAGAAATAAGAATATTCATTTTTTTGAAAGAAGAATAGATAACGATACAGTTAAAAATGCAGCTACGATAGCTATGATGTATATTACATTATTTGTTACGGGCGCATTTATTATAAATGTCACAGATGGAATTTCATTAGGAAAATGTCTTTTTGAAACAGCATCAGCAGTAGGTACGGTCGGATTGACATTAGGTATTACTCCACAGCTTGGAATATTATCAAGAATTGTTCTTATTATTCTTATGTTTATGGGCAGAGTTGGCGGTCTTACTTTAATATATGCTGCTTTTTCTGGAAATGGAAACAGCTATTCAAAATTTCCTGAAGAAAAGATTAATATAGGATAGGAGCACAATATGAAAAAGAATGTATTACTTATAGGAGCCGGAAGATTTGGAAAACATATGGCTATGCAGCTTAATCAGCTTGGACATCAGGTGATGGCAGTTGATACTGATGAGAACAGAATTAACGATGTTATGAATATAGTCACAAATGCACAGATTGGAGACAGCACGAATGCTGAATTTTTAAAATCATTAGGTGTTGGAAATTTTGATGTGTGTATGGTGACAATTGGTGACAGTTTTCAGAATTCGCTGGAAACAACATCACTGTTAAAGGAACTTGGAGCCAGATATGTGGTATCAAGAGCTGAGCGGGATGTACAGGAAAAATTCCTGCTGCGTAATGGTGCAGATGCGGTTGTATATCCTGAAAAACACGAAGCAAAGTGGGCTGCAGTACGCTACACTGCGGACCATATTCTTGATTTAATACAACTGGATAATACTCATGCAATTCTTGAAGTGGAAGTTCCTGAGTCGTGGTTAGGAAAAAGTATTATTGAACTTGATATAAGAAAAAAATATGGAGTAAACATAATGGCTATAAAGCATAATGACTCAATAAATGTAAATGTTGAACCAGATATTGTACTTACAGAAGATATTACATTACTTGTGTTAGGAGATTATAAAAATCTGAAAAAATGCTTTAAGGTTTAAGATTAGGGGGCATGAGCATGAAGACGGGATTGATTATAATAATACTGATAGTTGTGATATTATTATTTATGGCAGCAGGATGGTATGTTATGAATAAAATAGACGGATTTATGAACAGAACAAGAAGAACCAATGACAAAGATACAATGAATGCTGTATTGAATGAAAGTGATGATAACGAAAAAAAGAGATATTAAATTGAAAATGTGTTATTATATACAAAATAAAATAAGGTGGTAATTATAACGGAAAAGACATTAAAAAAACTTGTAAAAGAATTCTTAATAACAATAGGCCTTTTAAGCATTGCAACAGTAATAGGAATGCTGCTTATATATATTGGATTTACAGAATCAAATGTTATTATGGTATATCTTCTGTGCGTGCTTTTGATTTCGATATTCACTAATGGATATATCTGGAGTGTGGCGGGTTCGCTTGTAAGTGTTGTTCTGATGAATTTCTTCCTGACAGAACCAAGATTTACTTTACATACATATGACACAGGATATCCGCTCACATGTGTTATTATGCTTGCTGCGTCAATGCTTACAGGAACTCTGGCATCTAAACTGAAAAAACATGTTCGTATGTCAGAACAGGCTGCTTACAGGGAAAAGACATTACAGTTAAGGGCTAATCTTTTAAGGACGATTTCACACGATTTAAGAACACCACTCACATCAATATCAGGTAATGCCAATAATCTTATGTACAATTATGATAAGCTTGATAATGATACGAGAGAGCAGATATTTACAGATATATATGATGATTCAGAATGGTTAATCAGTCTTGTAGAGAATATATTGTTTGTAACAAGATTTGAGGATGGAACAGTAACTCTTAATATGTCTGATCAGCTTATAGATGAAGTTATTGCTGAAGCGTTAAAACATATTAACAGAAAAAGCTGTGAACATAAAATACATGTGGATTGCGGCAAAGAACTGCTTCTTGTGAGAATGGATGTCAGACTTATAATACAGGTTATTATTAATATAGTTGATAATGCGATAAAGTATACACAGGAAGGCTCTGATATATATATTAAAGCAAGAAAAGAAGGCAGATATGTAATTATATCCGTTGAAGATAATGGCGAGGGAATACCTGATGATATGAAAGAAAATGTATTTGATACATTTTTTACCTGTAACAATGAAATTGCAGATAACAGAAGAAGTCTCGGACTTGGGTTATCTTTATGTAAAACTATTATAAATGCACATGGAAGTGAACTGGAATTAAGGGATAATACACCACATGGATGCATTTTCGAATTCAAACTGCAGTTAAGTGAGGTACATTTAAATGAATAAAACGCAGGTTCTTGTAGTTGAGGATGATTCACCAATAAGAAATCTCATAACAACAACATTAAAAACTAATAATTACAGGTATTTAACTGCTGTAAATGGAGAGAGTGCCATCTCGCAGACTGCATCACATAATCCTGATATAATTCTGCTAGACTTAGGACTTCCTGATATAGATGGGGTGGAAGTTATAAAAAAGATAAGAACATGGACTAATACACCAATAATTGTTATAAGCGCAAGAACTGAAGATGCTGATAAGATAGAAGCACTTGATGCAGGGGCAGACGATTATCTTACAAAGCCATTTTCAGTAGATGAGCTTCTTGCAAGGTTGCGTGTAACAGTAAGAAGACTGTCGCTTATGCAGACAGATATGACTCAGAATACAAGTGTATTTGAGAATGGAGATTTAAAAATTGATTACGCGGCTGGCTGTGCATATCTGAATGGAGAGGAGCTGCATCTTACACCTATTGAATATAAGCTTCTTATATTATTATCAAGAAATGTAGGAAGAGTGCTGACATACACTTATATTACTAAGAATATATGGGGGAGTTCATGGGAAAATGATCTGGCATCACTTAGAGTATTTATGGCAACATTAAGAAAGAAAATTGAAAAAGATGTCAATTCCCCGCAGTATATACAGACGCATATTGGTATAGGATACAGAATGCTAAGAGTATAATTATGGATTTCCTCATAAAAGTGTAAAACGGTGTATAATATAACCATAAAATATATGGAGGTTAATTATATTGGATATTTAACCAGATAAGCAGATTTATTTTTAAATGAATGGAAAAATAATGCTCACAGATATCCTTTAATTATAAAAGGGGCATACGTTAAAATAGGACTAAATCAAGAGAAACCTTATAAAACAAGGGCTTGAATGATTTAAGTCCTATTTTTTCATATCAATTTTGAGGTAAGAGGACTCAATACTATAATTGAAATTGAACGTTTACATGGTGTAAAATGAAAGAAAACAGATAAAGGAGATTTGAATTATATGAATTATATTACATTAAATAATGGAGTTAAAATTCCACAGATAGGTCTTGGTGTTTTTAGAACACCAGACGGAGCTGATACAGCTAATGCAGTAAAATGGGCGATTGAGGCTGGATACAGACATATTGATACAGCTAAGGTTTACGGCAATGAAAAAAGCGTAGGCGAAGGCATACGTATGAGTGGCATTGACAGAAGGGATATATTTGTTACAACTAAGCTTTGGAATGAGGATATTAGACAGGGAAGAACTAAAGAAGCATTTTTACAGAGCTTGGAAGACATGGGACTTGATTACATAGACTTGTATCTTATTCACTGGCCAGCTAACGGTTATGAGAAGGCGTGGGCAGATATGGAGGACCTGTACAAGGCTGGCAAAATCAAGGCAATCGGTGTAAGTAACTTCAATGTTCACCATCTTGAGACTCTCAGTGAAAACTGGACAGTTGTACCAGCGGTTAACCAGATTGAGATTCATCCTTATTACGCTAATATTGAAAATGTTGAATATGCTAAGAAGAATGGTATTGCAATAGAAGCCTACAGCCCACTTGGAGGCAACGGAGCAGGAACACTTGAAAATGAGGTGATTATTGCACTGGCTGACAAGTATGGTAAGACACCTGCACAGATTGTTTTAAGATGGGAGCTTCAGAGAGGAATAATTGTACTTCCAAAGTCAACGCATCAGGAAAGAATTATTTCTAATTTTGAAGTGTTTGATTTTGAATTGTCTGAGGGTGATATGAATGCCATAAATGAGCTTAACAAGAACGAAAAACACGGTTCTGACCCAGAAACATTTAATTTTTAAGAGGAACTTGACTTTTGAATCGGCTTAAAAATCGAAACACGGCACAAAGCACCGAATATTCTAATCAACCAGTCCCTTGTTCTTCCACTTTCCGCTATTCCAGCGCAGCACCATGCCGACAGCCCTGATGCACTCGTCACTTGCGAGTCCGATGTAAGCACCGACTGCGAGAAGCCCCAGATGCAGTCCGAAGAAGTATGTTCCGCCGACCGCCGCAAGGTACATGAAAACGGCACCCATGACAACCGGGAAAACGGCATCACCGCTTGTCTTCAGTGCCTGACAATAGACCAGATTGGTGACTCTTCCAAGCTCCAGCACAACATCAATGGCGAGAAGCTTTGTGACTAGGTTTATCATCTGTACGTCATTCGTGAAGATTCGCACAATGTAGTTACCCAAAAGCGCAAATGTGATAGAAAGGCAGGATGCCGTAATCACACCATAGATAGCGGCCTTGCGAGTGCCCTTATCGCATTCGTCATACTCCTTTGCACCGATATGCCAGCCGGTCAGAATGGCATTTGCCTGAGCTAAGGCAGCACCGATACAGTACGAAAAGTTAGCAATCTGTGAGGCATAGGAACGCGCTGTGACGTTCATTCCGTCAGCATCCATCTGGTTCATGAAACGCACTACAAGAGTCATGGCGATATTGTAAAGTGCGGTTTCACAGGCAGACGGAAAGCCAATCTTTATAATCTGTCCGAGAATTTTTCCGGAAGCTATGCGCTCAGGACTGTTCTTTGCCTTGATGAGCACAGCGCCCATTGTGGCAACAATAATCAGATTGACAATACGTGAGATAACCGTTGCAGTGGCAACACCCATAACGCCCCAGTGCATTACAAAGAGAAAAACAGCGTTAAGTATAAAGTTAATGACATTTCCAATAATTGATGCCCAAAGTGACTGCTTTGTGTAGCCGAAAACTCTCAGGTAGCTTGAATAAATCGGTATGAGAGCATTTAAAAAGCAGGCACCTCCAACAATGCGCAGATAAGTATTTGCCGAATCAAAAAGCGCCGGTGCAATGCTGACCATTTTGAGAATATTTCCGGAAAAAACAGTCAGAAAAACAGCCATGAGCACACCTATTACAGCGTTAAATATAAGTCCAAGCTGCCTTGCCTGATATGCTATACCTGGTTTTCCGGCACCGATATTCTGCGTCATGACAGCAACCATACCGCTTGAGATGATACCAAACATGATGATGAAAACGGAGATGTATGTATTTGCCGTGCCGACAGCACCAACCGCCTGGTCGCTCACGGATGACAGCATAAGAGTGTCAACCATGCCTGCCAGCATGTAAAAAAGTGTTTCAAAGCATATTGGAATGGAAAGCTGTGTAAGTGTTTTTCTTTGAACCTGCATATAGATTTTACCTCATTTATAATGTATGTATACCTTGTGATATTAACAGAATGAAAGCAAACTTCTCGTTATAAGCTTCATTAGGGAGAGGAAGATATAAAGAAGAGAAGCTTGCATGTATCAATATATTACATTATCACAAATAATTCTTGTATTATTTCAAGGAAAAATTGTACTATTTCTACTTTATCTATTACTAAATCCTAGAGAACAAATAAAAAATGCACACCTTATGCATGCAATATGTTAAAATATAGAACAGTTGATATGTAATTATTACAGCAAACAAACCGGATGGGAATTAAAAGAGACTAAGGAATATGTAGAAAAATGTATTTTGAATTAAAAGAAAACCGGCCACACGGCACACCGGAAAATCCGTTCAGTCAATATCATATCAGTGATGTAAAGCGTGCATTCCAGATTCCGGTACACTGGCATGATGAGCTGGAAATTATATATGTAAAGCAGGGCAAGCTGCATGTGACCATATCAGGTGAAAACTATATAGGAAGCCCAAAGGATACATTTGTGGTATCTCCGGGCAGTCTGCATTTCATGGGCTCGCCGACAGGAGATGCAGATTATTACACATTTTTGTTTCCTCTTGAATATATATCATTTCAGACGGATGATCTCATGGAAAAATCAATCCTATCCCCTCTCAAACGAGGCAGACTTATGATTAGTCCTCAGATAAATGATACAGCAGCAGATATATGCGAGCGGCTGATAGAGATAAATGCACAGATATCAGGGAAAAACGCAGAAAACACAGATGCTGCAAATATAGAGGCGCAATTTGAAACCAAAATAACTCTCATCAAATTCATCCAGAAAATGTGGAGCAATAATCTGATACTGGAAAATGGCACAAATGGCACCAACACAATAGAAAAAGAAATGATAACGTATATCCGGCAAAACTATAAAAGGGAAATTTCACTGAAGGAATTTGGTGCACAGTTTCATTTGTCAGAAAAATACATATCACGCTACTTTAAAGAGCATTTTCATATTACTCTGTCGCAGTATATCAATCATCTCAGGCTGGAGCATGCTAGACAGCTATTGGAGGAATCAGCAACTTCCGTTACAGAGGTTGCAATGTGCAGTGGATATCAGAATGTGAGCTACTTTATACGCAGCTTCAAGAAAATGTATGGGGTATCACCTCTTAAATACAGAAAAGCTTCCTGTATAATTTAAACATAGGTCAAGAGATTAAAGAAAAAATCCGCAATTTAGCGGATTTTTTTAATACATTCATTAAATAAAAGCAATCTGTTATCCTTATCAGCAGATATTTTCAATGAAGATTGTTCATTAAGCTTCATAACCAAAGAAAGAACATCACTAACCGAATGCTGCACTGGTCATATACGCCGGAGCAGAAGGAAGAGGTGAAAAAAGCACTTGCCGCAGGAGTTCCGAAAGCAACGATTCTTACTTACTTTTATCCGGAGGTCACTGTGGAGAAGATGAGTTCATATCGGAATAAGCATTAAATGATATCGCATAGGCACAGGAAATGTGGTATACTGCGCCTATGTAAAAAAGAATGTGTTTTGCAAATCGGAATTGTGCGCCCAGACAAGGGCGAGTAGTCTAGCAGGTGGAATGCCTGTCTGGTAAGGTCTAACCAACCGCCAGTAGCGAGTCTTGGGTGA
>QWCY01000322.1_pt1 | contig 93112 bp, 68 predicted proteins | sample 1972631 | NCBI WGS metagenome assembly QWCY01 (sample SAMN09866696, study PRJNA288562) | Human gut metagenome isolate pre1_stool, whole genome shotgun sequencing... | isolation source: gut | host: Homo sapiens | place: USA: California
ACTCACCTGCGCTATTGGTTTAACCCCTCATTCCCTGATTGCGGCTGCAAAGATAGAACAATTTATACCCCATCTCCAAATTTTTTATCAACTTTTTTTAGAAAAAATAGACTACACACACTCAACAAATTGATAACCAAAGGATTTACCTTGCAAAATTATTATACACAAACCTACGTTATAAGTAAAATAGGGAGTAACCCATGTTTTAAAAAGGGAGAAGAAAAGAGAAAAATAAAAAATCGGGCAGGAATCGACAAGTCATTCCTACCCAATAAAACACGAATCACTTCAAATGACTTTCAATAAAACCGATAATCTCCGGGTCGGACGGACGCGGAGCATCCACCGTGATAATCCACCCTTTCTTGTCGAACATCATAAAACGGGGGTATCCGTTAATATTGTACTAATCGCAAAAATTCTTTTGCAGGAATTGCTTCCACTCCGGCTTGTACTTTTCCAGCTTTGTTTCCCACGCCTTACAGTTAGCATCCACAGAAATGCTGACAATCTCAATACGAGGATCGTTTCCGAAATACTCTGCTACTTTTTCCATATAAGGAATTTCCTCACAACGGGGACCGCACTAGGTTACCCACACGTCCAAATAAAACCGCCTTGCCTTGTAGGTCTGAAAACTTAGAGACCTTTCCGGCAATAGGAGCTCTGGCGAGTGTCGTCTTGCTTTTTCTGAACGACCGACCGGTGGTGTCTGACGAGCCTGCGAGGAGTTCCGCCGGTCAGTGAAAGAAAGGGCTAGACGACCGACAGAAGCGACCGGGTCACCAATTCCGATCGCCAAAGACGAATTAATAACGAAATAAATCCACATTTAGAGTAAACATATATATAAACACCAATCAACATTTATTACTGAATAGCCTTAAAAATCTACTATTGTAGAAATACTAAGACAGCATAAAACTCACTGAAAAAATATATATTATCAGGAGGATACAAAAAAAGGACTGAATAACGTTTTATTGTTAGACAGTCCCTTGCAAACATACTTTCTCCGCTGGAAGCACTATCTATCGCGTCAGTTCTTCCAGTTTATTCAGCAATATCTGACCTCTCAGATTCTTACCAACAATCTTTCCCTCTCTGTCAATTACAACAATAAAAGGGATAGCACTGAACTGATAAAGTTCTTTCACCTCTTTACCAGCCTGTGGAGCCAATACCTGGCACCAAGGCATTTGTTCATCTTCCAAAGCTTTACGCCAAGCTACTTCATCTTTATCGATAGAAACACTCAGGAACTCAACGCCTTTTTCATGATAAGTCTCATAAGCCTTCTTTACATTCGGAATCTCACCCCGACACGGGCCACACCAAGAAGCCCAAAAATCAATCACAAGCACTTTCCCTCGAAAATCAGACGGTCCCAACTTACTCTTTCCATCTGCTGTCAACAAAGAAAATTCAGGAGCGGGCATTCCTTCATACAACCGTTTTTTCTGTTCTAACGTAATATTGAAATTCCTTACAGCCTCGCTATTCGGATAAGCTTCTGTCAATTTTTTCGCTATACGCTCCACCACTGCATTGTATTTATCATCTTGCAATTGTGAAAGCAATACCACCACAGACTCCCGGTCAGCATATATATCAGCCCAATGACTGATACAATCAAAATATTCTGCACGACAAGCATTTCCCAAAGTTTCATTTAATTCCCGCTGTGTCTCCGCCGACAAGTCTTTGCATCCATACAGTACTCTACCGATATCACCTACCATTCTCATGAAACGCATAGACTCCCAATTCAGTACATCCAACACTTCATTATTGGTTCCCCCCTTGACAGCATAATAGGCTGGACGCATAACCTTAAATTTCGATGTCCCGAAACCAGGGAAATCCACACTCACATCCTCATCACCGAGCCATATTGTCGCTTTTTGTCCACGTTGACAATCCAACTCGTACAAACCCGGATTCTTTACAGTCACCTTCATTTCATAAGTTCCGTCACTCTGAATAGTACAGGAATCTATCACTTGTTTGGAATGTCCTTCCTGTTTCACCACCTGAACCACATTCTCTCCCGGACGTAATGCATTTACCTTACCGCTGATCGTAACCACCGAAGACTGTTTTTTATACTTCTCAGGATGACGGATACGATCGGCAATACTTTCAAAACTTTTCATCATCTGTATATCTGACGGCTCTGTAGATGTCGACAATTCTTTGGCTCTACGCTCCATCAATACTGCAATTGCTTCACGAAAAACCGGGTCCTGGCATTCTACATTCAAGCGTACTCCCCAGTTGTAGACGATAAAATCCGACATGCCACCTTTATCCAAACGCTCTGTAGCCATCTTTATAAACGAAGCCCAATCTCCCTGTTTTTCCGCATAAAACATCCGGGCATCCTCCACAATATTCTCCTTGCCGCCGACATCACTCTTCATCAATCGTTTGACATATTTCTCAAATCCTTTCTCATCAAAAGTACCTTGTCCCTCTTTCTCTTTCCAATAACGGTATGCACCTGAATTGTACAACGAATATATTTTTTTATTCACTTCCTTTTCTCCCAATGCTGCAATAAAATCCGCCCGATGTTTATACACATATACGGCCGTCTCATCGTCAACATCCTTAATATATTTACGGAAAAAATCCCAATATTCACGTTCTGTCAATTTGTTCTTATCCAATGTTTTGAAATAGTCCACGCAAATATTTTCCGCTTTCCGGCTCTCGGATGCCAATGACAACACCTCCATATAAGACTGAATGAAAGCAAGCTCACGGTTACCGGAAGCATACTGCTCATTCATCCAGGCATATCCTTTCCTCTCAACGGCCCGTTTCCCTTCCGCCAGCAATATTTTGAGATCAGGAGCACCCACTATCCGATGAATCACATCTCCCTCAGTATTAAAAAACAGCAAGGTCGGGAAGGCATTCACCCCCCATTGTTTGCCCATCGTTTTTCCTTCTCCTGTACCCATATCCATCTTCACATTCACAAAGTGTTCATTGAAATAATCTCCTACTTCTTTCAAGGTAAAGACCTCTTTTGACAAACGCTTACAAGGTACACACCAATCGGTGTAGCAATCCATAAATATGGTCTTACCTGATTTCTTCGCCTCTGCCAATGCCTCTTTCCAGGTTCCGTTGAAAAAACGGATGCCGGCATCGACAGCCGCTTGTTTATCCGACGTTTCCATTTGTGCCTTTATTGCTTTCAAATCGGCTGTATTCAAGCGGATAGTTTGGGCATCTACTCGCACGCCCCCTAAAAATACCATTATGCTAAAAAACGCAATTAAAAAAGTTGATTTCATCATTTTAAATATTTTTAATGTTATTGTTTTTTCCACCCCATATCCATAACACGTCCGAAACCGTCGTAACTTTTCTCAGAGCTTTTATCCACTACGCCGCTCGACGGATCTACACGCAATTGGTAAACAACCCCCTCACCTGCAATATCGGCAGTCGCAATATAAATAACCTCACAATCATTGACAGGCTTGTTACCACTTGCACCATAAAGGTATTTTTGCAAACGGACACAAGTAATTTCCGTCCCCGCAGGCGCTGTCCATACAGGAGTCGCTTTCGCAGGCACTGACTTATAATCAAGCAAATACAAGGTATTTCCACTTGCATAATAAAAAATCTCTCCTTTATAACCGGCAGTCACGGATACCACTTTTTTATCCAAACCTTCACAACCGCCAAGGTCGTATTTAGCTTTACCGATAGCATTCTGTGTGAATATCCCGCAAAAATCAGCAACGAGCAAATAATGATGTCCCGAAGCATCTTTCATCAGAATATGCTCATAATTATTACGTCCGAAATCGCTGGCAACAAGTTCTAATCCGACTTGATTACAATCGAATGCGGCCTCTTTACCCTGCACCGAAAAATCAGACAATGCCGAACCGTTATTTTTCAGGCAGCGGAATTTTTGTGTCGACTGATTGTAAACAACTCCCATATAACCCGCAGTCGCCATTTGGGCACACCAGGGTGCCAATTCTCCACTCTCATCCTTACAAGGTACTCCGAATTTAAGCGTGTTCCGATTCGACCCCATCGAAGAAGCATTCAAACCATACCCCTTATTGTCATTTACCATGAATTCACGCCGTCCGGAAGATACTGTAAAACAAGTGATATTCCGTTGGGCAGGCACTTCATAAAAAAGATTGTCAAAAGTATAAAGCGACGTAAAAGAAACAGGGTCAACACCCATTATTTCCTGATCAGAAACAAGATAAACGACTTCCGGTTTCGTTGACATGGAATAAACGACTCGTACCGGCTTGCCATTCATAGCCTCCCCATTCAAAGAAGAATATACATCCAAGGTTATCTTTTCCTGTATAACATCAGGTGAAACCAGGTCATTGGCAATCAAACCGACATCGGTTTTCCCATTCCGCTCGTACAACACCATCCACCCCTCGCTCAAGCCAGCATGTACTTTCAGATTGAATTTCATAAAATCATCCGTTTCCGTCTGTCTGTTATGGACGGAAAAAATCAATGTCCAATTGATAGTCGGCAAACTGACCGCTACGTTCAACTCGATTTCAGTTGAAAGCGTATCGCTGGAAAGAATAGGAGTCGTCGTTTCTTGCTGTATGGCTACCCATTTGAATTCCAATTCCGGAAAGTCTTTTTCGGAACCGTTCACCAGTTTCCCATTGCAATATACTTTCAGAGGAATTGCAAGCGTTTCCTGCAGTGCAACCGAATAGTCGGTACGGATTCCCGCACCTGCCGTATCAATTATGATTTCATCCAAATCACGGTAATCATAATTACCCTTGTCCTCATAGCAAGCACTCGCCATAAACACCCATACAAGCACCCACAATACATTATTCAATACTTTCATAAACATACAATTTAAAATGAAATAGGTCCGTATTCATCCGAGAGGGGGCGGTCAGGATTCGCCGGGTCATTATTATACGCCTCCAATTCCTGACGGCATCGATTTTGCCAATAAACCGCTTCCGAATAGGTCAGTTCCCCCGGAGCCGAAGGAATAACAGCACCATAACATACACGAGTAACGGGGACTCCGATAACTTGCGTCATAAAACGATATTTTACTGCACTATATGTTCCCCAAAATTTGCTTAATGGCTGATAAGTTTCCAAATCCTCTTCCCAGTAAAACGGTTTCTTTTCCATATCTTCCACAATCAAATACAATCGGGCATATTCCCTCGCACCACCGCGAAAGCCGTCTTTTTCACGCACCGCAAAAACCACTTTAAAAGAAGAATTTTTAAAATCATCTGTTGACTTCAGGTAAATCGGAAAAATACCCGACACTTCCCCCTGGGGTATCACATAAGGTTTCACGACATAATGCTCGCCGGCAATTACCTGGTCGAGGTCACCCTCCACAGCTTCCAATTCAAAGGTACGATCAACCGCTGACGGCATCCCTGCCACCCGGACATTAAACATTACCGAATCATATTCAAGCGTCAAAGGACGGTAATAGTAATTGTACACCGTGCTATCTGTCCGTGAAGTCAATTCTACCCCACCAAACCAAATATTCAAAAAATCCTCATTCAAAGCGAAGAGTTGTCTTTCGTTTTCTTTACAAGCCTCTAAACACAAAAGAGTTGCAAGACACATAAATATATATTTTTTCATACGTTCTATCTTTAAATTTTATTGATTGCTGACCCAACCCGGATTTTCCAGTTCTTCCTTAGGCATCGGTATCACATATCTTCCTTCTCCTGCCAAATCCACATCTGTTCCAGGTACTACAGAACGATTCAAGCGTTTATATTGGAAAAACAACTGACCGCCCCCTATGACTTCTTTACGGTACTCAGCCAAAAGCAAGGTTTCAAAAGCCGAAAGGTCTGCTTCCGACAAATCTGCCACACCACGGTGACGACACACCTCGTTCAACGGTTCCAACACATCACCGGAACTATGGTAACGGCATTCCGCCAAGATGTAATACATTTCAGGCAAACATATCAAAGGCAGTTTGTTACGATAACTCTGTGCCCAAGAAACAGATTCCAACTGGTCATATTTTTTCAGATAACGCAAGGTATTGCTCATACCCACACCCGTCTTAAACAGATAAAGATAACGATAGTCGTAAGAAGAACCATAATATTCCGATAATCTGCTTTCCTCCAAGGCGAAACTATTGTTTCCTCCATCCAGGTATTTATCGACAATATTACCCAAGGTCACAATGTTCAACGCAAACAAATGCTCGGTCGAAAAGGTCAGGTCAGCTACACTCTCATTTGTCAAGTTCTCCTGTTTTACCCACTCGAAACATCCGCTGCCAATCACTTCCTTTGCACACACTTCTGCATTCGCATAGTCCCCTTTATACAAATATACCCTTGCCATCAAACCTTTTACGGCGTAATAGTTCAAATGCACCTGACGATTCATCAGATAGCCGTTATCGTCAATTTCTGAAACAGTGCGTCCTGTCAATATCGGGTCATTCTCCAGACATTTCGCCGCATCCTGCAAATCCTTCAATACCTTACCCACAAAATCCCCGACCTTTTCCTGAGGGAAAATCGTCGGCGCATATTCCGTCACATAAGGAATCGCAATCCGTTCCATTCCCACTGCGCAACTCGCTCCGAAAATGCGCAATAAATCGAAATGCAAGTATGCCCGCAATGCCAATACTTCACCTTTAATGATAGAATAATTGTCACCGCTAAACAAATTCTCTTTTCCTTCCAACTCTTTCAGCAGCTTATTGGCATTTGCTATCGCATTATACAAGCCAGTCCATACCGAATCAATCCGTACCTCCGATGCCGCATTCTCAAAATCATACTTCTGGTCATCCTCATAATTATAGGGAACAGACGTCCACTCTTGTCCCAATACACCTAACCATCCGAAAGTCAATTCTTTCCCATACAACCCCTCTTTTGTCATCAACGAATAGACCCCTGACAACGCTTCCTTGAAGCCCATTTCCGATGCGAACAAATCTTTGTCTTTCACTTGCGACTTCGGGTCCACGTCCAGCCAATTGTTACATGACACCATCACCAACAAGCATCCTATCAACAATATTTTTGTAAATTTTTTCATAATATCTTTCTATTTAGCATTAAAAAGTAGCCTGCAAACTAAACGAACAAGTTCGGGCAAAGGGATATTCCAATCCTCTCTCCGCCTTCACAGTTGAAACACGGAAGACATCCGTCATGTAAAAGGCAATCTTCAGTCGCTCTACATACCTTTTGACATTCAAGCGTTTAAAATCATAGGAAACATTCAACGATGACAACGACAACTCATTCGACTTCTCCACGAAACGCGAGGTCGGATAAGTTTGTGTAGGTGTACTTTCCACACGCTTGAAAAATGTCCTGTCACCCGGTTCTTTCCATGTCCCCGTAAAAACCCTTCTGTCCACATTCCACTGCACATCCACGTTTTCCACTCTATCCACCAACGTCTGATTGTAATACTCTCCGCCGGCTTTATATGCAAACGAACAATTCACTGCCAATCCCCGCCATTCCGCATTAAAACCGAAATTACCCTGGAATTTAGGATTTGCCTCTCCACATACCACTTGGTCATTCACGTTCCACACATAGGTCCGGTACCCGTTCCGGTCTATGAACATCTCTTCACCCGACGCAGGGTCAATGCCCAACGAACGTACCGCCCAAATGGCGCTTGTCGATTGTCCCTCTTCAAAACGGGTATAAGGTTTAGTCGACAGCGGATTTCCCTCATCATCTATCTGTTCATCGTTCGATTTTGACAAAGCATCCGAAATTTTCTTGATTTCATTCTTATTCGATGATACAGATCCGAATAAAGTCACATAAGCATCATTCTTTGTATTCTCGTACACTCTCCAGTTTATGGTTGCATCGAATCCTCTGTTCTGTACCTCTCCCAGATTTTCCTTGAATGTATTGAAACCAGTAGAACCAGAAAGATCAAAATCCACCAATAAATTATCCGTATTACTGACATAATAATCGAAACGTACCGTCATCCCTTTCAGCAATTGTACATCAAATCCCACATTCACATCCCTTGTCTGCTGCCATTTCAGTTTGTCGTTCGCCATGCCCATCAAATAAGCTCCCACGATATTGTCATATTCCGCATCCGTAAAATATTTATACGTCGCCATTGCCTGATACGGATTGAAATTCTGACTTCCTGTATAACCGACCGATGCCCTTAATTTAAACTGCCTTAACCATTCAGCTTCTTTCAAGAAAGCCTCATGGTGTAGGTTCCAACCAACACCTGCCGACCAAAAACCACCCCAACGGTTGTCTGATCCATAAATAGACGACCCGCTCAAACGATAAGACAAGTCTGCCAAATAACGGTTGTCGTACGAATAGTTTACGGCTCCGACAACACCCACTTCACGAGTAGTTTCCTCATCGCCACCCGGACGGCCGTTCTCCGCATATTGTTTGGCAAATGCGACGTGATCCACCTTGTTATTCAAGAACCCCCAAGCCTCCATGCTGTGCCACTCATACGAATTTTGTTGCATATTCCAGTTCAAATTGGCAAACAAGAGGTGCTTGTCCCACTGTTTCGAGTAATTCAGCGTCGCATCCACTTTCAATGTTTTCGTCACCCCATCCTTCATGTAATACGAACCACGCTGAAAATAACGGTCTCCCGTCCACTCTGCAAAGCGAGTATGGCTGCCTGGATAGAAATCTTCCCTACTATCCTGTTTTTGTGTATATCCAAAACGTCCTATAAACTTCAGATCCTTATACATTTGCCACTCTACATAAAAATTATCCGTCACCTCCGTATATTTCGCAAAATTTTTCGTACCTAACATCGCATTATACAATGGGTTGTAATACTTCGTCGCTTCCTGCCATTCGCGCTGGCTATACGATCCCAATACCTGCTTTACATTACCATTTTCATCCTCTGAAGTCCAATAAGGATTCAATTTCGTATATTCCGAAAAGCTCCCATAAGGCGAATCATCCGCCCGGTTAAATGTAGTCGACAAAACATTCCGGAACAACAGGCTTTTATACCGATACGACAAGGTTATCGCACCCGATACTGTTTCCCTGTCCGAACCTTTCATCACACCCGCCACTTTATTATATGATAAATCCACTCCATACCGCAAATAATCATCTCCGCCTTCCAAATAGAGCGAATGTTTGTGACCGAAACCCGTATGTAAAGGTTTTGCCAGCCAATAGGTATTCACACCACGTTCCACCTCTTTTTTCAACACGTTATATTCCTCCGCCAACCATTGGGCATCTACCGGAAAATGGCCTTTGTATCTTCCTGCCGTCCGTTCTACTTCCAGTTTTTCGGTTGCATCGCAAAGATCATAACTCGTCAAATCCGGAGCTGTCACCGTCAAATCCCCCGTATAGCTCACCTTCAGTTTCCCTTTCTCCGGCTGTATGGTTTCGATGACCACGACCCCATTAGCTGCCCGCGAACCGTAGATTGCTTTTGCAGCCGCATCTTTCAACAACGTGACCGATGCCACCCGGTTCATATCCAAGTCGAATACTTTCTCTGCCGTTGCCTCAAAACCATCCAGAATAAACAAAGGTTGGTTGGGATTTGATCTATACTCACCTTTCACATTCGGCAGACTAGAAGCCCCGCGAATCTGAATATCAGGCATCCGGTTAGGGTCACTACCAAAATCCACGCTCTCTGTAACCATAAAGGAGGGATCCATATTTTTCAAACTCTGCAATATATTTTGATTACCCAATCGCTTCAAATCCTCCTGTTTGAAAGTCGTTGCAGCACCTGTAAAACTCTCAGCCTTGCGAATAAAAATACCTGTCACAACCACTTCCTCCATCTCTGTCACCTCTTCTGTCAATACAACTTCCATAGGCATTGGGTTGGTTTGTTTCAAAACTTTACGCTCTGCCTTATATCCAACAAACGAAAATTCCAATTCTCCCTCTGTCACCGGTAACGTTATCTCAAACTTACCATTCTCATCCGTTGCCGTCCCCAACGAAGTTCCCACCAGTCTGACCGTCACTCCTGGAAGTGGTTGCTTTTTTACATCTACCACCACACCTGTCACTTTAAATACCTTTTTTTCCTGTTGTTCCTGTACAACGGATTTTTCACAAGGTTTCAGCACGATCATTCTGTTCACGACCTCCCAGCTATAGCTATCATAAAACAACTCTTCCAAAACCCTCTCTAAAGTTGAATTCTCTACTTTAACCGACACTTTCCGACCGGTATTCAATACCCGGTCATTAAAGAAAAAATAAAGATCCGTTTGTCTCTCTATTGCTTTCATCACTTTTGCCAGCTCTACATTATCATATTTCAGCGAGATTTTTTTCTGCTGCGAATACGTCTTGGCATTCACTTGAATAAAGAAAACCAATAGAAGAAAAAGAGTAATTTTCATTGCACGCAGTAATTTTTTAAATAAATAATACAACGCAGCAACCTCCGATTGCTTTTTTTTCATAAATTTGAACCACTACTGTCCCGTAAAAGTGGATGAATAGTTCTTTGAAATTATTGAAATATAGCCAATTACATGGTTTTTTGAAATGAAACGGACTTGATTTTGCAACTTTGCAGTCTAATACAAATGGCTGCTATGTTCCAAGACAAATACGTATTCTCTCAATTAACCGCTTTTCTGAACAGGACTCAGTTCAACAACTATGTTCGCAAGTATGATGGCAACCGATATGTGAAACATTTCACTTGTTGGAATCAGATGCTCGCAATGATGTTTGGACAACTGAGTAACCGTGAGAGCCTGCGAGACTTAATCGTTGCTTTCGAGGCGCATAGGGCCAAGCAATATCATCTTGGGTTAGGTCGTGAACCGATAGCCAAGACAACTCTTGCGACAGCCAACCAGAACCGTGATTACAGAATTTTTGAAGAATTTGCATTCTATATGATGAAAGAAGCCTGCGAGAAGCGGACGACCAACATCCTTGACATTTCCGGAAAGAAATATGCGTTTGATTCAACAACGATTCCGTTATGCCTTGCAACATTCCCTTGGGCAAAATTCCGAAGCAAGAAAGGAGGAGTGAAGGCTCATGTCTTATATGACATTGAAGCACAAGTTCCTGCCTTCTATACTGTAACCACTGCATCAAAGCATGATTCTACAGCAATGTCTTCAATCCATTATGAACCGAACGCTTATTATATATTCGACAGGGCTTATGATTCTTTTAAAGAGCTCTATAGGATACATCTTACAGACTCTTTCTTTGTTGTCAGAGCCAAAACGAATTTAAAGTATAAGACAGTCAAATGGAAACGAAGGATGCCAAAGAATATAATGACTGATGCGGAAGTGAAACTGACCGGTTATCTCTCCGGGAAGAAATATCCTGAGTCATTCAGACTCGTCCGATATTACGATGAAGAAGATGACCGTGAGTTCACTTTTCTGACGAATGCGAAACAACTTTCTGCACTGGATGTTGCCAATCTTTACACGAAAAGATGGTTGATTGAACTGTTCTTCAAATGGCTCAAGCAGCACCTCAAGATAAAGAAATTCTGGGGCACAACAGAGAACGCCGTCCGCATACAAATCAGTGTGGCTATTATCACATACTGTCTTGTGGCTATTGTCCAACATGACATGAAGTTGAAACGCTCAACTTATGAAGTTTTGCAAATTCTCAGCATATCATTGACTGACAAAACCCACTTGCGTGACCTGTTCGACAAGACTAATTTCAATGATGCCAAAGATCTAAATGATCCCCTGATTCCGGGGCTATTTGATTAATTATTTAACTCGTCCCATTTTAACGGGACACTAATGACCACCGTCTCTATCACTTTAAACAATTCTTCCAACGGCATACTTTTATCGATTACCCCCGTAAAAGTCACAGCTCTCACGGTCTCGTCGGAAAACACCGTTTCCACCCCATACCAACGGTACACCTGTCTCATAATCTCCTCCAACGACATCCGGCTAAACACAAACAGTCCATCTTTCCAGGCAATATATTCCCGTACATCCACTTTCTTCACGTTCAAACTCTCTGCCGACGCAGCAGCCTGCTCTCCCGGAACCAATACAATCTGACGTGTTCCTCTCCCAACCCTTACCTTCCCCTCTACCAGCGTTGTCACGACATCGGTACGTTCCGGGTAAGCATTTACATTAAAGTGCGTTCCCAAAACATTCACTTCCACCCCCTGCGCCATAACCTTAAACGGATGTTCCTTATCTTTAGCCACTTCAAAATACGCCTCACCCTCCAAATATACTTTACGTTCATTACCCGTAAATACTTCCGGATATTTCAAGCGGCTGTCCGAATTTAAATACACAACCGTTCCGTCTGATAAGCGTAACTGATATTCCGCCGCTACAGGAACTTCCAATATATTAAACCGCTCAGCCGCCCTATTTTTCTGTCCACTTACCTCATATACAAGTCCCCCGATACTATCCCGGCGGATAGTTACCGCATCGGTCGTCAGAGATTCTTCCAGCTGTTGCTCATCTACCGCAATTTTTTTCCCAAATGCCAAAGTCAGCATAACGGCATTCTGCGGACGTACATATCCTTCCATTTGCTGCTGTTGCTCATTCCCACGGCCATTCCAAAGGATATATCCCGCCACACCTAACCCCAAAGGTAACACTACGGCAACTGCATACTTTATCACATTCCACCATAATCTCCGCTCCTTATTCCTTACCGTACCTATCTCCCTTTGTACTTTATCAAACACTTCTTCTATATCCAACTCCGGTTCTTTCACAGCCATATACATTTGGTCGACAACTTCCCGCACCTGCAATTCATCTTTGTTCCCCTCTTCATAAAGAGCTGCCCATACTTTACGGAATAATTCCTCTTTGGTACTTGTATCCATGCTCCTGCATTTTGAAATTCTTTTATAAAGAACATGAACATCCCGAAAGGGTGAAAAAATTATAGTATTTTTTTTAAGGAAAGTAAAAATAAAATAGTAAGATACATATTATCAGGAGATTTCTGAACCGTATTTTTTAATTTCTTATAAGCAATCTTCACTTGTGACTTTACTGTATTCACCGACACCCCCAATTCCTTGGCCGTATCTGTATAGCTCATTCCCTCAATTACAGACATCACAAATATCTTTCTACATCCTTCCGGCAATGCATCAATTACTTTCTTTATAGTCAATAATTTAGCATCTACATCAATCTCATCGTACGTCAACCCCGCTAACCATTCCTGCTCACGCACAATCTCTTTTTCCTGCCTGATCCGGATATTTTGATGCCGGATATAATTCAACACATAATGCCGCACACAAGAATATAAATAACCCTCTATGGCAATATCAGGCTTCATCTCCTTCCGATGGTTCCACAAATACACAAAACTTTCCTGAACAGCATCTTCTGCCACAGCTGTATCCCGATAAAGTCCTAATGCCACAAGCTGCATACTTCGCGCATATTTCCGGAACAAACGTTCAAAAGCCTTCACATCGCCGGCAATAAACTTATTTATGGTTATCTGATCTAACATGATTTCAATTACAAAATTGAAAAAAATAAATACAAACACAATTCTACCCAACAATTTTTTTCCAAAAAAATAAAAATATCACCAATACCATTATTTTTCAATCACACTTTTTATATACTTTTGTAAGGAAAAACAACAAATACAATTATGGCACAACTTCCTTCTATACCAAAGGGAACAAGAGATTATTCACCTGAAATCATGGTGAAGCGCAATTATATATTCGATACGATCAAGAGTGTTTTTAAACGATACGGTTATATGCCGCTGGAAACGCCAGCCATGGAAAACCTGTCCACTTTAATGGGCAAGTACGGAGAGGAAGGGGATAAGCTATTATTCAAAATCTTAAATTCAGGAGATTTTATCGGGAACATCTCCGATCAGGAATTATTAGAAAAGAATAGTATAAAGCTCACCAACAAGATCTCAGAAAAAGGATTACGTTATGACCTGACTGTCCCTTTCGCACGATTTGTCGTACAACATCAAAGCGAATTAACCTTTCCTTTCAAACGTTATCAAATCCAGCCGGTTTGGCGGGCCGATCGGCCTCAAAAAGGACGTTACCGGGAATTTTATCAATGTGACGTAGATGTTGTCGGAAGTGATTCGCTTTTGCATGAAGTAGAGTTGATTCAAATGGTCGACGAAGTATACCGGCGTCTGAAAATCAAGGTGCGTTTATTAATCAATAACCGGAAAATACTGGCAGGAATTGCAGAAATCATAGGTTATCCGGACCAGCTGACAGATATTACAGTAGCCATCGATAAAATGGACAAAATCGGTCTGGACAAGGTTAATGCTGAATTACGGGAAAAAGGAATCACCGAAGAAGCAATCGTCAAATTGCAACCTATTTTGAACCTGGAAGGAAGTAATAGTGAGAAGCTGGAAAAACTCAAAACTATTTTACAGGATAGCCCTATCGGTTTAAAAGGTGTCGAAGAACTATCCATTGTATTCGATTATCTGAAGGATGTGGACATCCGGACCGAAATCAAACTGGACCTTACCCTGGCCCGTGGTTTGAGTTATTATACCGGTGCTATTTTTGAAGTAAAAGCCTTAGATGTCCAGATCGGTAGTATCACCGGAGGTGGACGTTATGATGACCTGACCGGTATTTTCGGATTAAAAAATATGTCGGGAGTAGGTATATCCTTCGGTGCCGACCGTATTTTCGATGTCATGAATCAACTGGATCTGTTTCCCAAAGATAATATGACAACCACTCAGATCCTTTTCGTCAATTTCGGTAAGCAGGAAGAAAGATATTGTTTACCACTTCTCAAACAACTGCGGGAAGCCGGTATCAATGTGGAAATTTATCCGGAAGCCGCTAAAATGAAAAAACAGATGACTTATGCAGATAAAAAAGAGATACCTTTCGTAGCCCTGATCGGCGAAAATGAAATGCAAGAAGGTATTATCTCCCTGAAAAATATGCTATCGGGTGAACAGCATAATGTTACAACGGAAGAGTTAGTCGAAAGACTCAAGCGATAAGACGAATAAAACATTCATCAACCGGTATTTATGCAGATATATAAAAAGGAACACCGTCCCCTGAAAAGTCACGGATACGATTCCAGATGTCCATGATAAAATGAAAAAGAACAGTGAAAACGGGAAACAACTTTCACTACATGTGATGTGTGCATTTTTCAATTTTTAATTTTCAACATTCAATTATCATGGTACATTATATATCTCCAGCACCTCTTACATTCGAGGTCATCGATAAAATTTTAAGTAAGAATTACAAACTGGCTCTTTCCGAAGATAGTAAAAAATTAATCAACGATTGTAAAGCCTACCTGGATCATAAAATCGAGAGTTCTGCCAAACCTTTATATGGCATAACGACAGGTTTCGGTTCATTATGCAAAATCAGTATTTCCAAAGAAGACCTCAGCCAATTACAGGCCAACCTGGTGATGTCACACGCTTGTAGTCTTGGAGAACCGATTCATCAGGATATCATTCGTCTGATGTTATTGCTGAAAGCACATGCTTTGTCGCTGGGGAAATCCGGTGTGCAATTAGTGACCGTCGAACGGATCATCGATATGTTCAATCATAATGTATTGCCGGTAGTCCGTGAATTAGGTTCTTTGGGAGCCTCCGGCGACTTAGCTCCTTTGGCCAATCTATTTTTACCTTTAATTAACGAAGGAGAAGTGTGGTATAAAGGCAAGATTTGCGATGCAAAAGCAATCAATGCCAAATTGGGTTGGGCCCCGATCAAACTCGGAGCTAAAGAAGGATTGGCACTATTAAACGGTACTCAGTTTATGAGTTCTCATGCCGTATATGCTTTATTGAAAGCTTTCAAGATTGCCAAATATGCCGATATCATCGGAGCGCTTTCATTAGAAGCTTACGACGGTCGAATCGATCCTTTCTTACCTCAGATCCAGGCCGCACGTCCTCACCCGGGTCAAATCGAAACAGCACGCAATATCCGTACTTTACTGGAAGGGTCCGAATTCCAGCAAAAAGAAAAAACACATGTTCAGGATCCCTACTCTTTCCGTTGTATGCCACAAGTTCACGGAGCCAGTAAAGACAGTATCATGTATGTCGCTTCTGTTGTAGAACGGGAAATTAATTCCGTAACGGACAATCCCACCATTTTCATGGAAGACGATTTGATTATTTCCGGCGGCAACTTCCACGGTCAACCTCTGGCTTTGGTGATGGACTTCCTGAGTATTGCTTTGGCAGAGTTAGGCAGTATATCCGAGCGGCGTACTTACCGGCTGATTTCAGGTGACCGGGGAAATATTCCTGAATTCCTGGTAGCCAATCCGGGCCTGAACTCCGGTTTTATGATTCCTCAATACGCAGCAGCAGCTATTGTAAGCAAAAATAAACAATTGTGCACTCCCTGTTCTGTAGACTCTATTCCTTCTTCCAACGAACAGGAGGACCATGTCAGCATGGGAGGAAATGCAGCGACGAAAACGGTTAAGGTTGCCGAAAACGTAGAACGTATTTTAGCAATAGAACTGATGAATGCAGCTCAGGCAATCGATTTACAGCGGCCAACCAAAACCTCACCTTACCTGGAAGAGTTCCTGAAAGAATTCCGTAGCATCGTCCCCTTCAACGGGCAAGACAGAGTGATGTATAAAGACATCGATGCCGCCACAGAATTTTTAAAACAAGGTGATTTCGAATAAAGCCCAGCGATTTCTTCAGTAGAATATCCCCCAAGTCAAAAAAGCTTTGGGGATATTCCCGAAGAAATTCTTTCATTCATTACGATGTTTGCGCAGATAACGTGTCAAACTTCTTTCACCAATCAAAAGAAGTATAAAAATCCCCAGCAACACAAGGATACGCATACAAACCCCGGAATACAACGAAAAAGTAAAATGACGCATATCGATCATCATCACACTCAACAAGATCGATAAAACATCCAGATACATCACTCCCCGGATCAGTTTCAATCTTTTACTTTTCAATATCTTATTTCTACTTTCCATATTGCCAATAAAGATAACAATCCTAAAATAAAAGACAAAACTTTTCTTTTCTTACCACAAATTATTTTTAATTTTATGGAATTCCATTCGTTTTTGCATCTCTAAGACGATAAATATTTCGTATGTATCATAAAAATAGAAACAGATGAGACTAAGTAAACTTTTAATCGGCATACTATTATTTATAGGTTCAGCCACTTACGCACAGCACTCCCCGCAGGACACCTTGACGGCCTACTACTATCGATATCCTCAACAAGCCATCAAAGACGCCGAGGCACTATACCGACAAGCCATCAAAAACAACGATACCCCTTTACTGATCAAATCATTGATTTTAAAAACTACTTTTACGTTAGCGATCGATCACGAGGACTATCCGGCAATATTAAGCGAAGTCGAAAAATACCTTTCCCAGGAGACGGATTCTGCCGGTATAGCTGTCATAAATTCCTATTGTGCCCAGCTATATGCAGAGTACTACAATAACAACAGCTATCTGATCAACCAACGCACCCCCGTAACCGATTATATTCCGGAAGATATAGCAAGCTGGAGCAGTAATATTTTCGCCGAAAAAATCAAAAAATGTGTAGCAGCCTCTCTGCTTCCTGCCCGAAAATTACAAGAAACTCCTTTGAGTGCATACAAAGCCATACTGACTTCTTTGACTCCAGCGGATTCATTACGTCCTACACTTTACGACTTTCTTTGTTACCGGGCTATAAATATTCTTTTGCAAACCAATACTCCCGGCTTTGCAGAACCATCTTCCGATTCTCCTTTACTATTCGCTCCGGCCGACGAATTTATCGCCACTCCTATTCCCGCAGAACTAAAAGGGCGGTCGGCTACCATTTTACAGATATGGCAAGAATTACTCCGGTTCCGGAAAAACGAGGCTAATCTTCCAGCTCTTCTGACCACCGACTTGGACCGTCTGGAATATGCCAAAAAACTTTCTTCCGAAGACAGAGATTCACTTTATCTAAAAGCTTTGCAGGAACTGACCCAAAAATACATCGGCAGTCCTTTTGTCATCGAAGTGATGGCTAAAGAAGCCAATGAATATGTACAAGCCCTATCTTCCTTTACATTTGGGCAATCTGCCGATCCACAACAACTCATCAAAGAAAAAGAAAAGATCATCAACTTCTGCGAAAAAGGGATACATTTATATCCTAAATATACACGTATCAACTTGCTACGTTCGATCGTCAGCGAAATGAAAGCTCCTAAACTATCGCTCCAACTCCCTGAAGTAATCTACCCGGAAGAAAAGGTTGCCTTAAAACTGACTTCACAGAACCTGGACAATGCCACCTTACAAATCTACCGAATCGATCTCACGACCGAGGCATACGAACAATTGAAAAATCAGGATAAGAACAATGTCCAACGTAAAGTTTACGAAAAACGTTTCACCTTAACTCCCAGTCTGATCGAACAAGATACCACCATCCATATCCCCCTTCCCGAAGCCGGACTCTATCAGATTTCATTAAATACAACGGAGACAAAACATAGTGTATCCCAAACTGTTATCGCCACCCATTTATTTTCAAATTCTCAGAACAGCAAGAACCAGCAAATTTATTCCGTATACGATTCGAAGAGTGGCAAACCCATTCCCAAGGCCAAAATTCTTCTTTATAAACCCAACTATCCGGGTTACACCCTACTAGACACAGTGTTTACCAATTCCCGGGGACTGGCATTCTCTTCCCAAAATTTATCTAAACAAAATCTGGCTTATCAGGTAATCAATCCGGAGAACCCTAATGGTCCCATCAACCCGATATACCGGTGGTATACCTCTCCTACCTCTCAAAACCATACGACCTTAATCACCGACAGAAGGATTTACCGGCCAGGCCAAACGGTTTATTATAAAGGTATCGGCTGGAAAGCAACCCTAGATACCCTTTATGCGCTGGAAGGTCAAAAATACAAAATCAGCTTTAAGGATGCCAACGACAAGGAAATCGCCCAACAAGAAGTAACATCCAACCGATATGGTTCCTTCACAGGAAGTTTCGTCATTCCGGCCCGCATCCTTAACGGATATTTTACCCTCTATACCGAAAAAGGTCAGACTACCATCGAGGTTGCGGATTACAAACGACCTGAATTCGAAATCACCTTTCACAAACCGACACGAACCTATTTTGTCGGTGATATCGTCCGGCTGAAAGGACAGGTCGGAAGCTTTTCCGGCGTAAAAATGGCTAATACCGAAATCAATTATACCATTTCGGTATCATCGCCGATATTCTATTTTCCACGTAGAGACACCACAATCCACGGTATTACCAGAAGTAACGCCGAGGGAAATTTCGAGATTACTTTTAAAGCCCAGGATATTCCGTCCTATCCCTCTTTCCGCAACTCCTATCTCTATGAAATAAAGGTAAAAGTGACGGATACCAAAGGTGAAACAGAGGAAGCGGGCACGAGTATTCCCATCTATTCCGGCAAAGCAACCCCAGCTTTACAAATCCCGGAACAAGTGAATAAACAACAACGTACTGCTTTTCATATCTCACTAGAGGAAATCGGCAACGACTCCAGTGCTTATCCGGTAAAGTACACCATACAAAAATTGGTATCCCCCAAACAATTACAAACCAATTTAGAAATCAAAGACACTATCGTAGAAAAAAACATCCTTGAAGGTCATCTAGACGTCTTCCGAAAAGATTCTATTTTTCCGGATTTAACCCAACAAACATCAGGTATATATTTATTTACAGTGGAATGCAACCAAATCAAGACAAATCGAGTCTTTTTCCTCTATTCCCCTCTGGATCAGAAACCACCTTTCCCGACCTACGAGTGGATTGTCAGAGAAAAGACCACTTGCCGTCCGGGCGAAACAGCACGTATTCTTTTCGGCACTTCGGTCAAAGAAGCCTATGTCAGATATGATATTTATACTTCCGATAAATTAATCAAACGGTCTTACCCTGTTCTTTCAGACAAAGTGCTTTCGATCGATATCCCTTTTCTGAAAGAATACGGAAAACAAATCTGGGTGTATATCTCCTACGTAAAGGACAAAAAGTTCTTCTCGGAGATCATCCCTATCCAAAAAACAAAACCGGATCGTAAGTTAACCGTAGAGACCAAAGTTTTCAGAGACCATCTTATCCCAGGACAATCGGAGACCTGGAAACTTCGGGTTGTCGACGCAACAGGAAAACCGGTGACTGCCGAGTTATTGGCTATGATGTACGATGCCTCTCTCGACAAAATCGTACCGAACCATTTTTATTTCCGGCCGATTTATTTAAATCCTGGCACACCTTACGCCTGGATATGTCCATTCCGTTATAATTTCAACAACCGGATTATTTTGTCGGATCATATTTTCAGACGTCCTTCTTATCCTGTCACACCTCTTTCTTTCAGTGAATTACAGACTTATGTATCTTCACATTCCCATTATCGGTTTTCAACCAAAGCGTTGGGAAATACCTACATGACCGGTTCAGCCAAGTTGGCTGCCAGTGATTTTGCAGAAGCGGCATCAGACGAAGCCGGATCATCCGGAATGCCAACCCCCGAAATAAACTACCGGGAGAACTTCCAGGAGACCGCCTTTTTCTATCCCCAACTACAAACAGATCCGGAAGGATATGTCGATATCAGTTTTACTATACCTGACGCGACAACCCAATGGAAATTCACAGCTCTCGCCACGACACCCGCCTTACGGACCGGGCAATTATCCGAAACGATCGTTACTTCCAAACCGCTGATGGTACGCCCGAATCTGCCCCGTTTCCTCAGAACCGGCGATCAGACGGAATTGCAAGTAACCGTCAGTAACCTGTCGGATACTATTCAGCAAGGCAAAGTAAACTTTGAATTTTTCGATCCGGCAAATCAAAAAGTTTTCATGCAGCAAAATCAGACTTTCCGGACACACCCCCAGGGCAGTCAAACGCTAACTTTCCAGTTCACTGTACCGGCAGATATCGATTTGCTGGGATTCAGAGTATCCGCTCAAAGCGGGCACTTCAGTGATGGCGAGCAACATTTGCTCCCCGTATTGCCGACAGAAACTTTAATCACTCAGACCTTACCGATCTACACGAATCAGACCGGCAAGCATACCTTTACGCTAAAACAACCCAACACCACGATCACTCCTTATCGGCTAACTTTCGAATTAACCGAGAATCCGATCTGGTATGCTGTTTTGGCTATCCCCTCCATACAACAACCTCAGAACGAAAATATCACCGACTTATCAGGTGCCTATTATGTCAACAGCATAACCCAGCGTATTATACATGCCAATCCTCATATCGCCGGAGTTATCCGCAGCTGGCATCTATCCGCAGACGACCCGACTTTATTGTCCAAACTGGAACAGAACCAAGAGCTGAAATCCATTTTGCTGGAAGCTTCACCTTGGGTAATGCAAGCACAATCGGAAACAGAATGTATACAGAGTTTGGTTCAATTATTCGACCAAAACAGATTAGATTACCAACAAAAAAGTATACTCCAAAAGCTTGCAGCATTACAAAATCCGACAGGAGGCTGGAGTTGGTTCAAAGGAATGTATCCGAGTCGTTTTATGACTGCCAATGTTCTTGCGATTATGGCCAGGGCTAATCTTACCGGCCAACGGGCTTTCAATGAGCAAGAGAAAGAGATGCAAATAAAAGCACTTCGTTACCTGGATAATGAAATCCGAAAAGATTTTGAGACAACTCCCCAACGAATCGGATACGAACAAATCCTTTACCTCTATGTCAGGAGTCTATATCGGGATATCCCCTTGGGAGATGCTTTGAAAGCACACAAATATTTTATAGCATTAGCTCAAAAGCAATGGAGCGATTTCACTCTGTATGAAAAAGCTTTAACTGCCGTTACATTAAACCGATACGGTTTTAAGCAAGAAGCACAAAACATACTGAAATCCCTGCGCCAATATGCAGTCACGAATAATGAACAAGGGATGTACTGGCCTAATAACCGGAGACAAATTTACAGAAATTCAGCCATTCAGACTCACGTTGCCTTGATGGAAGCTTTTTACGAGTTAGAAGGGAATACGCCCGAGACCGAATTGATGAAACAATGGTTACTCCGGCAAAAACAAACTCAAAATTGGGGAAACGTTCCTTCTACCGTAGACGCGATCTATGCCCTGCTGTTAACAGGGAAAGATCAACTGAATCAATCTGAAAAAATAACTGTCGAATTAGGGAAACAGACATTACCGGTCTCTACTACCGCTAATCCCTTAGGTTATTTAAAGTATACCTATACAGCATCCGAAATCCAACCCGATATGCTGAATGCCGATATCACCCAAACGACCGATTCTCCTAGCTGGGGCGGTTTATATTTGCAATACTTCGAAAAATTCGATCAGGTACAACAACAGAAAGGAATACTCAGTGTCACTAAAAAACTCTTTATTGAAAAAATAGGGTCGGATGGCAAGCAAGAACTCCTTCCTCTCGGAAAGGAAAAACTGAAAACAGGAGATAAAGTGATTACCCGCCTAACGCTTTCTTTAAAACAAGACATGGATTTTCTTTACCTGAAAGATTTCAGAGCTGCCTGTTTCGAACCCATCGGGCAGTTATCGGGCAATCAATGGAAATTCGGTACCGTATACTATGAAGAATCTAAAGATGCCGTTACCAATTTCTTTTTCAATTCTCTGGCCAAAGGTACCTACGTATTGGAATACCCGGTATGGGTAAATCAGGCAGGCACCTATCAGGACGGGATCGCAACTTTCCAAAGCATGTACGCCCCGGAATATACGGCCTATAGTGAGGCAGGAAAAATAACCGTAACCAAGTAACAAAAAAAGCTGAGGTTTACCCTCAGCTTTTTTTACTCTTCAATCACCAACCGGAAACCGGAGCCGTGAACGTTCTCTATCTTTATATTCTGATCATCTTTAAAATATTTCCTCAATTTAGTCACATAAACATCCATACTTCTGGCTGTAAAATAATCATTGGTCCCCCATATCTCGGTCAATGCTTTCTCACGGGGTAACAAGCCATCTTTATAATTATACAGCAATTCCAGCAGACGAGCCTCTTTCGGGGTCAATTTGATTTGTTCCTCATTTTTTGTGATCGTCCGCAATTCGGTATTGAACACATATTCACCGATAGTGATAAATTTCGGTTTAGGCTCGGCTTCTTCGTGTTTACTACGGCTAAGGATCGCTTTAATCTTCAAAATCAGTACTTCAGAATCAAAAGGCTTTACAATATAATCATCCGCCCCGATCTCATAACCTTGTTTCATATCTTCTTTCATACTTTTAGCCGTGATATAAACAAAGGGCACATTTCCATCGATCTCACGAATTTTTTTACCTAAGGTAAAACCGTCCATTTCAGGCATCATAACATCCAGTAAACAGATGTCGAACTTATCTTTCCGGAAAGCCTCCAAACCATCGTTACCATTCACACATAAAGTAACTTCATAATCGGATAATTCCAAATAAGATTTCAATACCGAACCAAAACAGGGGTCATCTTCCACTAACAATATTTTCTGTGCCATACTTTTTGATTTTTGACTTACGATTTACAATTTACGATTTCAACTTTTAATGCAAGGCTTTTCAAAGCTCTTTTCGTAAATCATAAATCTGAAATCTAAATTATTTTATTCTTTTTTAAATTCTATCTCTACCAAAGTTCCTTTATTTTTCCTGGAAGTCAATTTCACGCTTCCACCGTGCAACTCTACGATAGACTTCACATAACTCAGCCCCAATCCGAATCCTTTCACGTTATGTAAATTTCCACTCGGGACACGGTAAAAACGTTTGAATACTTTCTTCTGGGCTTCTTTCGATATGCCGATACCATGATCTTGCACTCCGATCAGATAAGCTCCGGTCTTTTCTTGTGTATATACCAATATATCCGGTTTTCCGCCCGAATATTTAATGGCATTATCGATCAGATTGCATACAGCATTCATCATATGAACTTCATCTACCGAACGGATGAAATGATCGGCTTCAAACTTGCACTCCAAAGTTCCGCCGGCATTTTGGACAATGAGCATAAAATGTTCAGCTGCTTCTCTGACCATTTCATTGATATCTACCTCAGTCTTATTTATTTGCAATTCTCTCCGATCCAACTTCGCTTGTTGCAAGATCCGCTCGACGTACTTATTCATCCGGTCATTTTCACTCTTAATCATGGTATTGAATTTCAGGATCTGTTCCCGGTCGTTCAATACCTTATCTTTCATAATAGCAGAAGTAGCCAGAGATATCGTCGCTATCGGGGTCTTGAATTCGTGCGTCATATTATTGATAAAATCGTTCTTGATGACCGATAATTTCTGTTGACGCATAATGATAACGATCGTAATAATAAATACGAACATCAACCCGAAAATACAGAATCCGGAAGCTAAAAACAGCCACCCCATATTTTCCAGTAAGACCGGCTGCACCGACTCAAAGCTCACCCCCAGATAATATCCTTTTTTGACTAAATCCTGTTGAAACAGTTCCACATAATAAAAATTCTTAGGAGCCCCACCTTTTACCCTGTTCAGCAGTCCCTGTTTAGTCATAATCTCATAAGTGAAAGGCAAATGAATATTATAAGTCCGGAAACCATACAATAATAAATTATCGATATCAATATGAGCCAGACGTTGTTCGGCAGATACATTTTCCGGATCTTTTTCATGAAGCAAACGTATCAGAAATTCTTGCATCTGCTGACTGAGCTGTGCCAGTCTGGCAGCCCGCGCCGTACTATCCCGCTGAGGTAACTCCATCGACCGGATCGTTTGCTCGATAAATTCCTGATCCATTTTCTTCCCGATTCCGGAACGGGCATACGGGACAACCGAAAACAAATAGGAACGCTCTCCTTTCAACCGATTGATATCGTTATTCAGAATATTAAACAAATTGTTGGAATACCATTCAGAGGAGGTTCCCCCTTGCTGGGAAGCGATCAGGTCATTGTAGTTTTTAATCTCCCCGATCTGTTCATTCATTTCTTGTTTGTATCTCAGGTAATTGAATTCATCGATCCGGTTGACCACCCGGTTCAATACATCGTATACCTGCGAAGTAAATTTCGTTTCCCGTTCCCGGATAGCATATTTTATCCACAGCCATTGCACAACGACTACTGCCGTAAATGCAGCCATCATCACAACCAAAAGAATTTTAATAATTGTCTTCTTTATCATACTCCAGGAATATCTCCGTAAAAATAGTATTTATTACAAAATAATCAAAATCTGTATGATATGAAAATAAAAGGGGGTACCGGACAGGTACCCCTAAAAACAACTAAGTAATAAAAACGGGAAAACAAAACCATTTACATGGCTTTACTTTTATTGCAATTTTTCTGCAGTAGTCTTATAAATATTACTTTCCTTATTGGCAATCTCCAATTTTTTGAACAGCTCTCTCTGTAAATCGAGACTATCTTTCAGTTCGTCTTGTAATAAGAAAAGAGACAATTCCATCGTCGGGTTAACTTCGATCAGGTTCTTGACATATTTAGCACGAGCGCGGATATAACGTTGTCTTTGCAACTGATGAACTCCCAACAATACTTCTTCTTCTTTCGATCTTTTGGGTTTTTCCATGATCTTTTTGATTGCTTTGTCGATCGGTTCGATCGGTCCTTCATATTTCTCCTTGAACATTTTTTTCAACTTCGCATATTCCATATCCAGGCCCGAACCTTTCACTTCAATTTGATCGGGGAATTTAATTTTTCCCTGAATCCATATCTGATCTTTACTATCGAGAATAAATTCTAATGTATTTTTTCCTGCCACATCCACCCATACTCTAGCTGGTATTTGCAATGCCTCTGTTTCGAGATCGATATTACCGTCAGTAACATCTTGCTGGGCTAAGATCACCAATCCTTGTTGTCCCGGCATCTCTGCCAACAATTTTACAGTACCCTGTAAACCAATAACTTTTCCTCTGACTTTTACCTTATTAGAATTACATCCGGCTAATAAAAGCGTAAAAGCAATTAAAAATAAACAAATCCTTTTCATTTTCTTATATCACTTTGTAAATTTTATAGCGCAATTTTCTACAAAGATATAAAAAAACCAAATGAACCAAGAAAATTTAAGAATTTGTTTCGGTTACAAAAGTTAAAAAGCGTGTACCCTTAAAGCTCCAATGTTTCAAATAATTGCAAAATCTGTCCCGAAGGTCTGGGGGCATTCGAATTTAAAATTTTCCCATCGGGTCCGATCAGGATAAATCTCGGCACACTGATAATCATATAATCTTCTGCAAATTTATCTGCGGCCCCACTAAAGGTATGATTTCCAGCATAGGGATTCTGATGCAGAAAATTTAGCCAGGTATTCTGCTCGTCAGCGTTTCTTCCCACCGCGACAGTCAAAAATTGAATATTTTTACCGGCATATTTCTTTTGTAATAAATTCAAATAAGGCAACTCACTTTTACAAGGTACACACCAAGTCGCCCATACCATGATATACAAATAGGATCCCCGGAAAGCTTCTAAAGTCACTGTTTTCCCCTCGGTATCCCGAAGGGCAAAATCAGGAGCATCGTGTCCCGGTAGAATCTTTTCCCACAATTCTACCATACCGTCGATATAAGCGATTTTATTCGGATCCGTACATTCCTGATGGAAAACGGACAACAAATAATCAGCTCCCTCAATTCCGTTATTTTCACAGATATAATTATAAACGAGCTGAGTCAGTAAAAAACTCTTAATCGTCGGACTATTTACGGTAGCCAGAATATAATCGGCAATCCCGTCGGAATAATTCTCCCATCCCTGAGCACCGCGACTTCCTTGTATATAAACATAATTCAGCAAGAAATCACGGTAATCTTTTGCTCCGATCAGTCTTTCATTATTAATCGAGAAAGAAGATAAGAAATCGGAAAAAACACTCCCCGGACGATAGTCTTCGTCCGGATACATATTCCTCCGGAAAGAGGGATACAACGACGCTCTTACAGCAATGGAATATCCGATTCGTTGTTTTTCCAATTCTGTAAAAGAATCGTCAAAATTTTTCGCTTCCAGCAATTTCACCTTTTCGTCGATAAGTGCCCTCATCTTCTGTACGAACTCTTCTTCGTTCAGCGCGTAATAGTCTTTATCGAAAAAGACTGCAATCTCCTGTTCTTTCAGGTAGCTATTGATCCCACCCAAACTCCCCCGAAAATACAAAGACCCCGAGAAATTTTTTGCATTCACATAGATTTCCAGATCCTCTCCCGGACTCAGATAAAGATTCAGGGCATTATGTAACATCGTGGCATATCCACCTTTTACCATATCGATCTTACCTGAAAAAAAACCTTGCTGATCCAAGGACAAAGTATAAATGCTGTCGTCTACCAAAATACTGACAATAGAATCTCCGTTTTCAATCCGTCCACTGACTTGTACAACGTCACTTTTCGAACATGAAAACAAAGAAACCAGCACCAATATTAAAACAATTATTTCTTTCATTATTTTTCAGCCAATTATCAGCCATAATAAGCCATATTACTCTGATTAGCAAATATAAAACAACAATCGGGAAAAATATGTTAAAGAAAGGCTAAAAGAAAAGATTGTTCTGAATAAGAAAATAAAAAAAGCTGCGGAAATAAAATCCGCAGCTTTATATTGAACTATGGCATTCAACTTATTTTACAATAGCTTGGAAATCAGCATTGTCAAACAATTTAGCGAATTCCATATCAGTAGCAGCTAATTTCTTCATAGAAGCATCTTTGCTACAAGCAGTTTTCAAGTTAGAAAGCACTGCACTATTATCGTTGTTACGGGCAGCGATAACAGCTTTCAGGTAAGAAGCCAAAGCAGAATCATCTTTACCTTCATTCAGTTTTTTAGCAGCTTCGTTATTGTTACCTGCCAGGATATTAGCTAAAGCAGCATTGACACAATTGCATTTTCCAAAATAGTCTACAGCAGCTTTATAGTCACCTTTCATGATAGCCACAATACCTTTGTTGTAGTTTACTTCGTTGCCAGCACCGGTAGCAGCACCGAACAATACTTCAGCTTCTTTTACGTTACCGTTGATCAATTCAACAGCACCTAAGTTGTTCTTAATCGTTTTATTGTTTGCAGACAAAGCATTCGCTTTTTCGAAGTCAGCTTTAGCCTGAGCAACTTTACCCGTTTCGAACAGAATCATACCTGCGTCGTTAAAACCTCTCCAGTCGTTCGGGAATTGTCTCATAGCAGCTTCGTAGATAGCTAATTTATCTCCATTATTATCGAACAGCGTAGCTGCATACAATAATTCTTCAACATTCAGAGCAGAAGGATTAGATTTTGCCAGGTTACGGATTTCTTCATCCGATTTACCGATACGTTCTGCATTTACAACAAATTTAGAACGTCTCAGTTTCGGCAGGATTTGTTCAGCCACTACAGAATAAGCAGAAGAAATATTTTTGATTTCTCTTTCTCTTACTTCAGGATCTGAATACATAGCCAGTACACGCAAGATTAATTCTTTGTCGCGGATATTAGATTCTTCCATCGCTTTTTTGAAACCTTCCCAGTCTTCAGCCACAACATATTTTTTGAAGAAATCCAAGTCTTTGTATTCTTCTACTTTATTTTTCTTCATGTTGTTTTTAACGAACTTGTCAGCAGCACCTTCCCGGTTGTTAGCCAAATTCTCGTTAAAAGACATCGGACCATCAGGAGAAGCATAAGACTGAATCTGGATATTTTTCAATTCCATATCTTCTGCAGCTTTCGCATCTTTGATGAATTTTTCCATTGCCTTGATTTCTTTTGAACTCATTTCTTTGGTACGGATCTGAGCAGAATTGATCAAGTAATAGATAGCAGCTTCCTGTTCTTCCTTGGTGATTCTTTCGAACTGATCCGCACCGATAGCGATAGCCGGAGCATTATTCACCATAGTAGCGGTAGCAATCACACCATCAGCAATTTTACGGGATTCATAATCAGCAGATTTTTTACCTTTAGATCCCTGAAATTTCACATACAAGCCGGAAACTCTCATTCCTTCTTCAAAAGGAACGGTTCCACTATAATTGACAGTCTTTTCGGTAGCATAAGGTACAACCTCGTTGTTTCCCTGCACTTTTTCTCCCTGGAAAGTTTTAGGATCATAAGCTTTTTCCCCACCATTTTGGAATTTTAAAACCGGAGTAGCAACCAAAGTTACTTTCTTGTTAAAATATTTAGCAGGAATAGTAGCATCGATTTTAAGGTCTACTTGGCCACCTTTAGCTTCCAGCATTTCAGGAGTTACCTTATAAGCAATGTTCTTTTCTAATCTTTTCATCTTATTCAGAGATGAACAAGAAGCAACAACAAACCCGGCTAACGCAACGGTAGCAACAGTTTTCAATGTTCTTTTCATAATCACTTTCAAATTTATTCTTAATATTCAAATTGGTTGCTCAATAAGCAAAGCAAATGTATAAAAAAATATTAAAACATTCACTTATCTGGAAAAATATTGAAACTAATCTACATTAATTTTATGCATCACTAACTTTTCTGCTTTTTCGATGGCTTTTTCTATTCCTTCCGGATAGGCCCCTCCCGCAGTTGCAAAGAAAGGTTGTCCGCCTCCGCCACCTTTTATTTCCTGAGCAGCTTCACGCACGATCTGACCGGCATTCAACCCGTAGTCTTCTGCTATACTATTACTGATCATCACGGTCAGGTGAGGCTTCCCGGCATTTACACCTCCCGCAATGAAAATCACTTTTTCATATTCCCCTTTCAGTTGAAAAGCGATGTCTTTCACCTGAGCTGCAGGGATAGACAAATTCGTTATGATCAGGTTGATATCCCGGTATACCTTTTTCTCGTTTTTCAACCGTTCTTTCAACAAACGCAAGCTTTCTTTAGCAAATTTTTCGGTTTCTTTTTTTAATCCTTCATTCTCTTCCAAAACATTCTTTACACATTCCATCAGATTTTTATTGGATTTGAACATCTTTTCCATTTCCCGGATGATAGCAAAGGAATTATTGATGTACTCTTCCGCTTTATCGGCTGTGATCGCTTCAATACGACGCACACCGGCAGAAACCGAACTCTCAGACAGAATCTTGAAAAAACCAATTTGTCCGGTAGCCGGAACGTGTGTACCTCCACACAGTTCGACAGATTCCCCATACTTGATCACCCGGACCAGATCGCCATATTTTTCCCCGAAAATCGCTAAAGCTCCCATAGCTTGTGCCTTAGCCATAGGGACACTGCGATGTTCTTCCAAAGGAATATTCATACGGATCAACCGGTTTACAATGGCTGCAACCTCGGCCAGTTCTTCATCGGTTACTTTCTGGAAATGTGAAAAATCGAACCGTAAATGCTCGTCACTCACATAAGAACCTTTCTGTTCGACATGCTTTCCTAACACTTTCCGCAAAGCATAATCCAGCAGGTGGGTAGCCGAGTGATTATTAGCGGTCAGCACCCGCTTATGTTCATCCACTTTTGCGACGAAAGTCTGGGTTACATCCTCCGGCATCTTCTCCGCCAAATGAATGGTCAGTCCATTTTCTTTCTTAGTATCGATAATCCGGATAGTCTCTTTCTCTCCGATCAGTACTCCGCTATCACCTACCTGTCCTCCTCCCTCTCCATAGAAAGGAGTAATATTGAATACCAGGTGATAGAAGGTCTTGTTCTTGGTAACTACTTTCCGATAACGGGTGATTTTTACCTCCACCTCGGTATAATCATATCCTACGAACTCCTGAACATCGTCGTCGATCAATTCGATCCAATCGTCCGTATCTACAGAAGATGCTGAACGGGAACGCTCTTTTTGAGCTTCCATTTCAGCTTTGAATTCCCGGCGGTTAACCACCAACCCTTTCTCCCGCAAGATCAATTCGGTCAAATCGAGTGGGAATCCATAAGTATCGTATAATTCAAAAGCAACATTACCGGGAATCGTCAGAAAATCTTCTGCTTTAGTTTTCTCGATAATCCGATCCAGCAATTTGATACCTTTATCCAATGTCCTCAGGAAGGCATTTTCTTCTTCCCGTATCACTTTTTCAATCAATTCTTGCTGAGCGACCAATTCCGGATAATGTTTTCCCATCACTTCTATCAAAACAGGCACCAACCGGTACATGAAAGCTTCCTTCTGATCCAGGTAAGTATAAGCATATCTCACCGCTCTCCGCAAGATCCGGCGGATCACATAACCTGCTTTCACATTCGAAGGCAATTGCCCGTCTGTAATAGAGAAAGAAATAGTACGCAAATGGTCTGCTATCACCCGCATAGCCACATCGGCATCGTGAGACACCCCATACTTCAAACCGCTAAGCCGGGATATTTCATCGATGATTGGAGTAAAAACATCCGTATCATAATTAGAAGTTTTTCCTTGCACAGCCATACAAAGCCGTTCGAATCCCATTCCTGTATCCACGTGATGATTGGGTAAATTTTCCAGACTTCCGTCCGCTTTCCGGTTGTATTGCATAAATACAAGATTCCAGATTTCGATCACCAGTGGATTATCCTGATTCACCAGTTCACGACCGGATTTCAATTTTCTCTCCTCCTCGGGCCGGAGGTCGATATGGATTTCAGAACAAGGCCCGCAAGGTCCCATATCCCCCATTTCCCAAAAATTATCTTTTTTATTGCCGAAGAGTATTCGATCCTCGGACAAATAATTCATCCAAATTTTACGGGCTTCTGCATCTCCTTCCAGTCCGTCCTCTTTGCTTCCTTCAAAGACAGTAGCGTACAACCGGTTTTTATCCAGTCCCATAACTCCGGTCAGGAATTCCCAGGCAAAAGCAATCGCATCTTCTTTGAAATAATCACCGAACGACCAGTTCCCCAGCATCTCGAACATCGTATGATGGTATGTATCGTGTCCTACCTCTTCCAGATCGTTGTGTTTTCCGGAAACCCGGAGACATTTCTGCGAGTCCGCAACACGCCGGTGTTTGGGATTGATATTCCCAAGAATAATATCTTTGAACTGATTCATTCCTGCGTTTGTAAACATCAATGTAGGATCGTCCTTAATCACCATGGGTGCCGAAGGGACGATGGTATGTCCCTTACTTTCAAAAAAATCCAGAAACTTTTGTCTGATCTCTGCTGATTTCATATCTTTTTAATGAACAAGTTGTAACTATCTTTTTTGTACTCAGAAGTACAATTCAAAAACGGGATTGTGTTTCCACGTCCTGAACCTGCCCAAGACTGTCTCTCCCGTATCGACGCAAAATAGAATTGCAAAATTAGATTATTTCTTTAACTTTGCATCGAAAATTATCAATTTTATAATAAAAAATGGCGAAAACAGGTTATCGTTTTAATCCCGAAACACTGTCTTATGATAGAATACATGTCTCCGTAAAAAAGAAACTATGGTCGCTGGTCGTAAAATTCTTTTCCAGTTTATCCCTGGCCCTGGTCATCTTTTTGATTGTTTCCGCTATCGTCGATTCTCCGAAAGAAAAGGCACTGAAAAGAGAAAAAGAAGAAATACTGGCTCAATATCATATTCTGAACAACGAATTGGAGCGTATGGACGAGGTGTTGAAAAATCTGGAAACCCGGGATGACAATATCTATCGGGTGATATTCGAGTCCGAACCGATCGACGCTTCTATCCGCCGGGCAGGTTCGGGAGGAGTAAACCGGTATGAGTCCTTGAAAGACATGGACAATGCCGAATTGATCATCAATACCAGCAAAAAACTGGATGAATTATCGAAAGCGCTTTATATCCAAAGTAAATCGTACGATGAAATAGAAACATTGGCAAAAAATAAGATCGAAATGCTGGCATCGATACCGGCCATTTTACCCGTATCACTTAAAGATCCGAGTACCCGTTTTTCTTCCTCCTACGGCTATCGGATGCACCCGATTTATAAAACGGTAAAACTCCATGCCGGGATGGATTTTTCCGGAGCCGTCGGTACGCCGATCTATGCAACGGGAAACGGGAAAGTCGTATATGCAGAAATGCATCAAGGTTATGGGAAATGCGTATTGATCGACCACGGCTTCAATTATCAAACCCTTTACGCTCATTTGAGTGCTTACAATGTTAAGTCAGGCCAAAAAGTCAAACGTGGCGATATCATCGGATATATGGGTAATACAGGGATGTCTACCGGGCCTCATATTCATTATGAAGTAAAGAAAAACGGCATTCCTGTCGATCCGATTAACTATTATTTCAACGATTTAACAGCCGATGAATATGATAAACTCGTAACAGAAGCAAACAATAACGGGCAAACCATGGACTAAGCGGCAACTTTATACCTCAGATTATGGAACAGGAGAAACAACCATTAAAAGTATACTACTCAATCGGTGAAGTCGCCGATATGTTCGGAGTGAATACCTCACTGATTCGTTTTTGGGAAAAAGAATTCGACGTCATCAAACCACATAAAAACAAAAAAGGCAACCGCCAGTTTACCAAGGCAGATATCGACAATTTTCACCTGATCTATCATCTGGTCAAAGAAAAAGGCATGACACTCAAAGGTGCTCAGATGAAATTACGGGAAAACAAAGCGGAAACCGAAACCAACTTCGAAGTGGTAAAACGCCTGAAAGCAATCAAGGAAGAATTACTTCAGATTAAAGACCAATTACAATAATCAGGACTTACGGTCCCAAGTACAGACATGCAAAACCAGCAACGGCCCCTATATGTCAGAGACATCCTCTCTATTTTAGAGAACTTCGCTCCTTTGAGTTTACAGGAAAGTTACGATAATGCCGGACTCATCTGTGGCAATCCGGAAGCCGAAATACATTCGGTTCTGTTAAGCACGGATATTACCGAAGAAGTAATCAACGAAGCCGTACAGGGAGGACATGATCTGCTCATCTCCCACCATCCGCTCACGATACAGGGATTAAAAAATCTGCGTCCGGACAGCTATGTAAAACGTTGCCTCATCAAAGCCATTCGGCACAACCTCAATATCTACTCCGCACATACCAATCTGGATGCCGTATTACACGGTGTCAGCGGCAGAATGGCCGACAAACTGGGATTACAAAACCGGAAAATCCTGCAACCGGGCGGTAAATTATTCAGCCTGTGCTTCTACACGCCTGTTTCAAAGGCAGAAGAAGTAAGACAAGCCGTATTAGGAGTAGGCGGAGGCCACATCGGTAATTACAGTCACTGTTCATTCAACCAGAAAGGAGAAGGCACCTTTCACGCCGAGGCAGGCAGTCATCCCTATGTCGGAGTGATCGGGACCCTTCACCGGGAGGAAGAGATAAAAACCGAAATTACGGTCCCTGAATACCTCCTCTCCAAAAGCATAGAGACTTTACTGAAGGTACATCCTTATGAAGAACCGGTATGGAACATCGTTAACCTGGATAATACCAATCCTGTAACGGGTTTCGGAATCATCGGCGAACTCGCCGAGCCAGCCGATAGCCTGACTTTCCTGCAACAGGTAAAAAAGACTTTCCGTTGTAAAGTCGTCCGTCACACTGCAATCTGTAAATCTCAGATCCGGAAAGTAGCCGTCTGCGGCGGTTCCGGAGCCTTCCTCACTTCGGCCGCAATAGCTCAGGGAGCCGATATATATATCACCGGAGACTACAAATACCACGATTTCTTCCAGGCAGAAAATCGGTTGATCCTGACAGACATCGGGCATTATGAAAGCGAACAGTTCACAAAAGAGATTTTTTATGAGTTAGTTACAAAAAAAATATCTAACTTTGCGATTCAGTTTTCGAAGGTCGAAACAAATCCCATACATTATTTATAATAGGGTGTTTCTTCCTCTGATGGTTCAAAAATAAATTAGAGTTACTTTATAAATATGGCAACAAACAACGAAAAACTGCAAGAACTTTCTGTCGAAGAAAAATTGCAGCATCTTTACGAGCTACAACGCATTGATACCGAGATCGATAAAATCAAGACATTAAGAGGGGAATTGCCTCTTGAAGTTCAGGACTTGGAAGACGAAATCGCCGGTCTGGAAACCCGTCTTGAAAATTTGAAAAATGAAATCAGTGAAGCTGACAAAAGTGTAACAAACAAAAAACAGGAAATCACCAAGTCGGAAGAGCTGATAAAAAAATATTCAGAGCAATTGGATAATGTCCGTAACAATCGGGAATACGATGCCCTGACCAAAGAAGTCGAATTTCAGAAACTGGAAATCGAATTACAGCAAAAAAGAATCCGGGAAGCTCAAAAACTGAAAGCCGAAAAAGAGGTAAATCTGGAAATTTCCAACAAACAATATACAGAAAAGAAAGCAGATTTAGAAGCGAAGAAAGCGGAACTGGACGACATCATCGCCGAAACCCACAAAGATGAAGAAGCATTGATCAAAAAATCCGAGGAATTATCTCAGAATATCGAAGAGCGTTTGTTGACAGCCTACCGGAAGATCCGCGACAATGCCCGCAACGGTCTGGCAGTCGTCACCGTCGACCGGGATGCTTGTGGAGGTTGTTTCAATAAAATTCCGCCACAGCGGCAATTGGATATCCGCTCCCGGAAAAAAATCATCGTGTGTGAGTATTGCGGACGAATCCTGATCGACAAATATATCTGTGACTATGACGGCAGCATGCAAAAAGCAGATCTCGAATCAGCGATGGAAGCTCAAAAGAAAAAAGGAAGACGAATCAAAAAATCAGAAGAATAAGAAAAGGCTGCAAATGCAGCCTTTTTATTATCATTTTAAATCTAAAATTTCAGGCATGATTGCTACAAATTACAATCCGAAAGCAAGCGAAGAGAAATGGTACAAGTACTGGATGGATCATAAACTATTCCATTCGGAAGTAGATAACAGCAGAGAACCTTACTGCATCGTCATCCCTCCTCCTAACGTCACCGGAGTTCTACACATGGGGCACATGCTGAACAATACAATACAGGATGCTTTGGTACGCCGGGCCCGTCTGTTAGGGAAAAATGCTTGCTGGGTGCCTGGCACGGACCACGCTTCGATAGCCACAGAAGCCAAAGTAGTAGGCAAGCTTCAAAGTGAAGGAATAAAAAAAACCGATCTGACCCGAGATGAATTTTTAAAACACGCCTGGGATTGGACGCATACACACGGCGGAATCATCCTCAAGCAATTGAAACGCCTGGGAGCTTCCTGTGACTGGGATCGTACTGCTTTTACCATGGATGAAGAACGAAGTGAAAGTGTACTGAAAGTTTTTGTCGACCTTTACAACAAGGGACTGATTTACCGGGGAGTACGTATGGTCAACTGGGATCCGAAAGCACTGACCGCTCTTTCCGACGAGGAAGTGGTTTACAAAGAAGAGCATAGTAAATTATACTATCTCCGTTATAAAATAGAAGGCGAAGACGGTTATGCCCTGGTAGCGACCACCCGTCCGGAGACCATCATGGGAGACACTGCTATGTGTATCAATCCCAAAGACCCTAAAAACCAGCATTTACGGGGAAAAAAGGTGATCGTTCCTTTGGTCGGGCGCACGATACCGGTTATCGAAGACGAATATGTCGATATTGAATTCGGTACAGGCTGTTTAAAAGTAACTCCAGCTCATGACGTCAACGACTATATGTTAGGTGAAAAATATCATTTGCCTTCTATCGATATTTTCAATGACAACGGTACGATCAGCGAGCAGGCCGGAATTTATGTCGGCATGGACCGTTTCGACGTACGGGAGCAGATAGAAAAAGATCTGCAAGCAGCAGGGTTATTGGAGAAAGTGGAACCTTACACCAATAATGTCGGTTTTTCGGAACGGACCAATGTGCCCATCGAGCCGAAACTATCTATGCAATGGTTCCTGAAAATGGAACATCTGGCAGAGATCGCTTTATCGCCGGTAATGAACGACGATATCCGTTTCTTCCCTTCTAAGTTCAAAAATACCTACAGACACTGGATGGAAAACATCAAAGACTGGTGTATCAGCCGTCAACTTTGGTGGGGCCACCGGATTCCGGCCTGGTATCTGCCTGAAGGCGGGTATGTCGTCGCTTATAACGAAGAGGAAGCTTTACGCTTAGCCCGGGAGAAAAGTCATAATTCGAATCTGACCATTGCAGATCTACGACAAGATGAAGATTGCCTCGACACTTGGTTTTCTTCCTGGTTATGGCCTATTTCCTTATTCGACGGAATCAACCATCCCGGAAATCCGGAAATCAATTATTACTATCCCACGAACGATCTGGTGACCGGCCCGGACATCATTTTCTTCTGGGTGGCTCGTATGATCATGGCCGGTTATGAATACGAAGGGAAAATGCCGTTCAAAAATGTATATTTCACCGGTATCGTACGGGATAAATTAGGCCGTAAGATGTCTAAATCCCTGGGAAATTCTCCTGATCCGTTGGATTTGATCGACAAATACGGAGCAGATGGGGTACGGGTAGGGATGTTATTATGTGCTCCGGCAGGAGGTGATTTACTGTTCGATGAAAGTCTGCCCGAACAAGGCCGTAATTTCACTACCAAGATGTGGAATGCGTTCAAGTTGGTAAAATCCTGGGAGGTAGCCTCCATCGACCAACCGGCCCATTCCCGTTTGGCGTTGGAATGGTTCAACCACTTGTTGGGAAAAGTAAACGAAACGTTGAATACCCAATTCGACCAATACCGGATCTCCGAAGCACTGATGACGGTATACACCACGTTCCGGGACGAATTTTCATCCTGGTTACTGGAAATGATCAAACCAGCGTACGGCCAGCCTATCGATCGGAAAACGTATGAGGAGACGCTGAATGTCTTCGAGCAACTGTTGCAATTACTGCATCCGTTTATGCCATTTATAACAGAAGAGATCTGGCAAACCTTACGCGAACGGCAAGACGGTGAAAGTATCATGATTTCACGACTCCCGAAGGCGACAAGTTATGACGAGAGTTATCTGTTACGCTTTGAAGCGGTAAAAAATATCATCGTAGGTATAAGAAATATCCGGAAACAAAATAATATCGCTTTCAAAGATGTCCTGGAGCTGAAGGTAAAAAAGAACGAACGTTATCCGGCTTCCTTCGATAGTATCATCCGTAAAATGGGAAATATCGGTCAGATCGGATTGGTTAACGAACCGGTCAAAGGAGCCTGGAGTTTTATCGTCGATACCGTCGAATATTTTATTCCGGCACAAGGTGAAGTAAACACAGCCGAAGTAAAAGCCAAACTGGAAGAAGAATTAAACTATACCCGTGGTTTTCTGACTTCAGTGATGAAAAAACTCAGTAATGAAAAATTCGTCAACGGTGCTCCCGAACAGGTAGTAGCCAATGAACGTAAAAAACAAGCCGATGCAGAGGTTAAAATTGCCGCAATCGAAGCACAGTTAAAAGGATTGTGACTTTTTACCGAAATAAACTATAGCGAAAGGGGCTATCCGACTTTTAGGACAGCCCCTTCATTTAGACAAACTTATTGTGCCAAAACCTTTTGTACACATTTTTCCAACTCTTCTCCTCTCAAACCTTCACCCACAATTCGGTTATTCTCATCCAATACAAACAACATTGGAATACCATGAATTTGATAAACATCCGTAACAATACTATTCCAACCTTTCAAATCAGACATATGCAACCAAGGCAAGCCATCTGCTTCAATTGCTTTACACCAAGCATCAACTTTTATATCTAATGAAACACCTATAACCTCCAAGCCTTTGGATTTATACCTCTCATAAATCTTTTTCACATTAGGATTCTCTGCCCGACACGGTCCACACCATGAAGCCCAGAAATCAATAATTTTCGCTTTGGCTTTCACTCCATAAATAGAAAGCGAGTCACCTTCCGGTGTTTGCATTCGTAAATCCGGTGCTGTTCCTCCAACCACTAGTGCTGCAATCTTCTCAGCAAATGGTTTCACATAGCATCCCGGGACAGTTGCTCGAGCATTCATACCCAATAATTCATACTTCTTTGACAAACTCTTTCTTTCCATCAAACGCTCCATTCTCCATGCCAACAACGCAGCACTCACGATATTGTCATTTGCCTTCAAAAATTCATCTTCTGCTTCATCATAAAGGTCTTCATATCGCAACAACAAACCTTTTATTTGCAACCTACTAAAATAATCATCTTTACCATACTCAGCTTCATATTCTTTACGTATGGAATCACATTCACGCTGCAATTCAAGTTCTTTTTTTCTAAATTCGTTACGAAGCTTTTGCATTTTACCTCCACCTGCAACTTCATACACTTTCAACTGCTTAACGTCTGCACTCACCTTATAATCACCCTTCTCCAAAAAAATAGGTATACGTAAACGTGTATTCACTGCACGAATTTCAGCTGCAATAGGTCGTCTTACTTTTCCGGTGAAATAAAACTTTCCATTAGCTGTCAGAGAATTAGCAAGAGTATCATATTTACCGGTAGCATCCTGAACAAGCAATAAAATACGTCCTCCATGATTCTTGATATGTCCACTAATTTTATACTGCCCGAACATTTGCAAACTCATAAATAATAAGCCTACTAACATTGCTATATTTTTCTTATGCCAATTCATCGTCTATTTTTTTCTTTCTTTGTAAACAATGTCCACAATTTTACCTAACTTCTTGTATTCTTTTTTCTTAACTAAATCCCCCATCAAATTCGGGACATCATACAAACGCATAATACCACATTCATTCTCAGGAACTCTTCTTTCACGTGTTCCTATAAGCAATTGGTAATTACGTGCACGCTCCCAATCTTCATACGCTTCCCACGCAACAAAAGGATTAAATCTAAGTACTTTTATACTCTCTCCGGGGAAATACAACACTTCTTTTGCCGGAATATCCGGATGCCCCATATCAAACTGATAAACCTTTTGTCCATCTGAGTAAAACAAATAAGGAAGTGAATGATGACAAGCAAACATTGTAGCATTTTCCAAATCTGCTCCAGTTACCTTCCCATAATATTCTTGAATATTATACTCCTCATAATCTCCTTGTTGCCACCAATATTGCGGTGCTTTATAACGCGCACGCAATTTCATACCACAGAAGAAAAATTCATGAGTTGTCGGATGTTTCAATATAGCATAGATTAATCCCGATTTTGTTGACTCCATGTGTACAAGGTCGCATCCTGTCTGTACAGGAAATATATGCTCTCCAGAAAAAGTCATCACGGAGGGATAGGTAGAGTTATTTCTTATCACTAGAAATTGTCTATGAGTGGCATCATATAAAACGGCAGGAGCACATCCGTAACCACCATTAATATAGTTATCATCAAAACTAACACCGACAAAGGGAGCGGCTCTAAAATCTATTTTGCCGTCAATCTTATTGATAGGATATTCAAATACACTACCATAAACAGACCTATCGATACTATACACCTCATGTCTATCATCGACGATTACCAAACGATTACTCACAGAAAACATCGATAAATTCGAAGCAAGTAAATGAACTGCATCCGGGGTAATACCGAATCGCCATTTCAAACTATTGTCTTCACCCACTCGCAAATATTCAGGATCCATTACATAAGTATCATCATCAGTCACTAACATTGGGAATACTTCATTAACGCTATAATTATATAACAAACGCCTCGGGAATCCCGGCTTAAAAGGTTCATTTCCCCAAATATTATGAGCTATCAAGTCATCATTCTCATTTGAATTAAATATAATATCCATGCGAGATTTCCCATTTTCTTCACACAACACCATCCAACCTTCACTTGTCATAGATTTCACTCGCAACTGAAAAGGTGTCGACCAACAAATGCCTGTTTCTTTATCTATTATATTAAAAAAGCATGAGTAATCACCAGGTTTCAACGTTAATAACATATCTATCCGGCGTTCTGTAGAAAGCACCAAACTATCTACATGCTCAATTTTATTAAAATCAACTCCTTTAGGAATTGCCTTCCATAAATATTCATAATCTGCTTCATTAAAATCTTTTAATGTCGAATTAATTACAGGATCAAATGAAAGGCTATCGACAAAAGAGACTTTTGTATATAACTTACCCTTTTCCAAATTCTCTACAACCATCAATTCATTGATTTCCTTGTAGATATAATTACCTTTATCGTCCGAGCATGCCCCAAATTGCAACACACTCAACACAATTAATATATACTTAAATTTCATAGCATCAAATATTTAAACATTTAACCTTGAGAAGCAGCCCCCATCTCCATCGGCTTGCCATTCTCATCTTCTTGAGGATTATCTTGCAACCAACGGTGCATATATTTTCCTACAAACTTTAAATACCCTTCAGTCAATTTTGTCTTTACAAAATCTTCGCGGTCGATATTCATCACATCACAAATTAATGCAGTTTTTTTCTGCGACCAAACTCCAAAATATTTTATCCCATATATATTCCACCATGCCGGCATGGGAAAATTCTCATTCATCACAATGACGCGCTGATAATCAATAGGCCGTGTCTTGAAATTTACGCTATCGATTAGAATCGTAGCTTCTCGCGTGTAAATAAAACGAAGTTCAGGATTCTCTATCAATTTCACCACAAACCGCTTAGGATGCTTTATCAGGTCTTCTGTACGCAATAAATCTATACCAATAGAAGTTTCCGCTTGATTAGCAGACATCACATACTCAGTTGCAAATGCCTTAAAATCCACTCCTTCTATCGCCGACAAAGTATCTGTATCTGAATACACTTCAATGTTAAATTTACGGTCATAATTTGCAGTATTTCCATACAGACAAACTTTCAATTGAATTGATTGCATCTTTATATCGGAATTTTTTAACCCCCAAGCCACTCTAAGTGTATCAGAAAATATTCCCTCATCTGCAAAATAAATTCCGCTATCTCCTTCGTAAGTGTTGATATCCTTTTCACATGATACACAACTTACTAATATCAATAATAAAAATAATAGATTCTTCATAATAGATACATTTTAATTATACTGACTTTCTGCATCAGGTATTGGAAGCACATAATTCGACAATTTCACTGACACTAAACCATATTGGTCTGTAGCAGATTGCATTTCAGTTTTTTTGTTGCGCTTGTACCAGAAAAATAGTTGCCCCTCTCCATAAAACTCTTTCTTCCACTCTTTTTCTAAATAATAATTTACATCCCATTCTCGTACATTCCCCAAATTACGATGATTTCTGAACGTATTAAAATATTTAGCACGTGTTGGTCCATCTGTTGATGTTTCAGAAGCTATCATATACATCTCACTGATACGAATCATCGGTATCATTTGATTATACAAAGAATCTGTACCTTGAAACTTATTAAACACTCTATATGTTGTGCCTGAAATTTCTACAGTTCCGCTTAAAGAACTTGAATAGCGATAGTCTGCTTTATCTGACTCGAACACATAATTAACAACATCTCCACGCGGAGCCAACAAGGTATTAAGTTTCAAATTAGCACCATCAAACAACGAAGTATATAATGTATTTCTGTTCAAATTTTGCAAAGCAAACATAATTTCAGTAGAAAACACTCTATCTGCACTCTTAGAATTATCTAATTTCATCGGAGTTACCCATGGAAATTTTTCCTCTTGGATTTTAATGACAGACTCGGCATAATAAAGAGCACGTTCTTTGTTGCCCATATATAAATAAGCACGTGCTAATAATCCCTGTACGGCATAATAGTTCAACCGCAAATTTCTATCCTGAAGAAAAACATCTTTAGCATTTCCCTTCACACCATATTTCACAATGGGATCGTTTACTAACAATTGCTCTGCTTGCAACAAATCTTCAATAACCATGTTCATAAAGCCATTTGCAGCATAGGATGGTGCGGCATCAAACTGAAATTCCTTATAATAAGGGATTGAAATTGCCGTTGAATCCTCAGTATAAATAGGTCCGAACAAACGAAACAAATCAAAATGCAACAAGGCCCTCAATGCCAATGCTTCACCTTTAATCAAATTATAATACTCTCCTGCAAGCACATCACTATGAAGCTCTATATTTTTCAAAATAAGATTAGTATTAGCAATCAATTTATAGGCTGTGCCCCAAATACTTGTAGTCTTACCTCTTCCTGCAGAACCATTATACGAGAACTCCATCAACTCTTTATTGCTCTTATTTTCATCTCCAATAGCATATCGCTGAGCTAAAATTTCTATAAATTCACATGACAGATTCTTACCATACAAATCAGAACTATTTAATTCTATATAGACACCATTCAGCGTTTTCTTAAAACCCACCAAGCTAGAGAAATTATTATCTTCAGAAATTCTATCACTCGGCTTTACATCCAGCCAATTTGAACAGGAAAAACCAACTCCTCCCCAAAGGCATATAAAAATTATCAAATACTTTTTCATACATCATCCAGTTTAGAAATTAATAGAAACGGACATCGAAACACTCCGTGCAAACGGATAACTTATACCTCGTTCATCTTTAATCGTAGAAAAACGACAAATATCATTCATATAAGCACTTACCGTCAATCCGGAAAATCGGACATGCTCCATCCACCTTTGTGGAAACTCGTAAGCCAAACGTGCTGATTCTATAGCTATATAATTGTTATCTTGCACAAAACGCGAAGATATTGGTGTTATCTCAGTGCGAGAAATACCTTTAAACTTTGTTTTATCGCCAGGCTTTTGCCAACGATCGTACAAAGCTCGTCTATCCTGATTCTGCGACAAACCGGCAACTGAAATATTCTCTACTTTTTCATATAAAGTACTATTAAATCTTTGACCGCCTAAACTATAACGAATATGCAAGTTCAGAGAAAAACCTTTCCAATATAACGAATTACTCCAAACACCTTCTACATCAGGATTTGTATTACCCACAACGACTTCATTATCGTAGCTATGTTGAAATGTAGGCTTTCCATCCTTTGTCAAGAATATTTCCTTACCTGTTGCAGGATCTATACCTGCCGAACGCACCGCCCACAACGCTGTTGGACTACCTCCATCATAATATCGAGTCAAGTTCTTTGACAAATTTTCCTTGTTATACTGGTTTAATTTTCTACCAATCTTATCATAATACGTTTTAACACTTCTGAAAGAAAGACTCATCGTCCAATTAATACGTTCTTGAGGACGGTAGATAATAGCATATCTGACAGTTCCACTGACACCTTTATTTACTTGTTTACCGATATTACTAAGACGAGATAACATCCCGACAGATAAAGGAATTCCTATCGAAGCCAATAATGGGTCGGTGTTCTTATGAAAATAATCGAAATTAATATGGAAACGATTCCACATACTCAAATCAAAGCCCACATTAATATCTGTTGTCTTCTGCCATTGTAAATCCGGATCTCCGAATGTACTAACCAACAAACCTGTCCCAAAATTATTCTGCAGCCAATTATTATATTGATAGGTTGTAATCGTATTATACGAACCAAAGTTTTGATTACCGGGATTACCGACAGAAGTACGAATTTTCAACACATCAAGAATATCGGTATTATCCTTGATAAAATTCTCATTATGAACATTCCAAGCAACCCCTACAGCCCATGTCGTCGTAAACTTTTTATTAGAACCAAACACAGAAGTTCCATCCATTCTAGCATTTGCATCCAACAAATATTTATTCTTATAGGAATAGCCACCGTTAAAATAGAAATTTGCAGAGCGGTTCTTTAAATCACCATAAGAAGGTTTGCCATTATCCGGATATTTATTAGAGAAGCCTGGAGTTGTATAATTTCCCTCTGGAAAACCTACTGCCGAAAAACCTTTGGAAATACTCTTCCTTTCGCTTATCGACATTCCCAATACAGCATTGATTTGATGAGCATCATTGAAAATCTGTCCATATGTCAGGGTCAAATCCCCATCATAAGAAAAATCATCTCTTCTCACATCATTATACGAACCCTTCTTCAATAATTCCACTTGGTCAAACTCCGTTGCCTCAGGAGACGTAAATCTTTCGGAATCGGAAGTTTGTTTTGCAACTCCAAAACGACCTCTTATGTATAGAAAATCAAATGGACGGTATTCCAAATTAAAATTATTGCGAACTCCAAACATTTTGCTTTTATCATAGCTGCTTAATGCGGCATTCCATAATGGATTACCAACAATCTCTGAAGCATCCGTTGCACTGAATTCATTATCTTTATACTCCAACCACTTTTCTACTATACCATCAACCGTTCTTTTAGGATAATACGGATTTGCATGAGCATATTCAGAAAAAGGTACAACAGGATTAGTATATTTCGTAACATCCACACTTATTTTATTAGAGAACGTTAATTTCCCAACGCGATACAATAAATCAAGATTCCCACTAAAAATATCACGAATAGAAGATTTCATCACGCCTTGTATTTTATTATAGCTACCACCAAATCCATAACGAAACTGCTCGCTTCCCCCTTCCACATAAAGATTATGCCTCTGATTAAAGCCTATCCGAATCGGTTCTGAAAGCCAATAGGTATCAACACCTCTCAACACATTGCTTAATAATTTATTATAACGGACTTCTTTTAACTCCTGATAATCTGCAATATTCGATTTAAAGTTACCTGCCAAACGTTCAAACTCCAATTTTTCAGCAGCATTCATCAAATTATAATCAGTTAAATCTGCAAAAGAGATTTCGTAATTACCGTTATATGATAAACGTAGCCTACCCCCTTGAGGAACTTTTGTTTCAACCACTACCACTCCGTTCGCAGCTTTAGCACCATAAATAGCAGTTGATGCAGCATCCTTCAAAATAGTAACAGATGCTATTCTGTCCATACTCAAATCCATAATTGTCTGCAAACTAGTTTCGAAACCATCCAAAATAAACAGAGGCTGATTAGGATCTTCTCCAAACTGTTCCTTCAAACCAACAATGCTACTCTTTCCACGAATTTCCAAATCGGGTAATTTATTTGGGTCTGACCCAAACTCATTGTTTTCTAACACAGCAAAAGCAGGGTCCAATACTTTCAAACTCTGAATCAAATTCTGATTTCCTACACTCTTCAATTCTTCCGCCTTATATGTCTGAGAAGAACCGGTAAAACTTTCTTTTTTTCGAGTATATACACCAGTAACAACGACTTCATCAATATTCGAAGATTCAGTTTTCAACAAAACATCCAAATATTCCCGCTTGCCCACAGTCACCTCTACAGTCTCATAACCAACAAATGAAATCTCCAAAGCAATAAAATTATCAACAACTGTCAACTCAAATTTACCTTCCATATTAGTGGCTGTTCCCAACGAAGTTCCTTTAATCTTAATGGTCGCTCCAGGCAATGGATCTCCTGTCGTTTTATCTCTTACAATACCTTTTATTGTCCTAGATTTAATCTTTTGATCATCCAATCGTACAGACTCACCACGAACAATAATAGCTCCATCACGAAATTCAAACCCTAAATTTTTTCCCTTTAACAAATCATGCAAAAAGTCTTTCAAATCCACCATTTTTGCATTAACATCTACAGTCCCCTTATTTTGTACCAAATCATAATTGTACAAAAAATCATAACCGGTTTGCTTAGTAATTTCATTAAAAACTTTTACCAAAGACACATCCTTCATCTTCAAGCTAACTAATCCATTCTGAGAATAGACTTCTGCAGAAACAGAAAGTGCCCCTAATACTAGCAAACAAAACAAATAATTCATACGCAAAAACATTTTACGCAGCCATATTCTTTTTCTTAACATGGCATTCTTTAATAATCTTTTTTTCATACATTTGTTAAATTAAAATTAAACGTTGCCTCAAATGCTTGCCGGCTTATATGAGGCATCACTTCTCAACCGGAAATACCTCCCTATTTCCGGTTTTTGTTAGTTCTTACAATAATTACCCGTTCTGCAATTTCAAAATCTACGTCATTAGTTAGTTTTATCATGGTTAATAAATTATCAATATCCTCATATCTTTTCAACCGTCCTGAAAAACGCAATTTTCCCGCTACAGAATCCGCAAACACCACATGAATATCATACCAACGTTCCAAAGTCCTCATTATTTCTCCCAATGGTTGCTTGTCAAAAGCATAATATCCGTCCTTCCAAGAAGTGTAAAGATTCGTATTCACTTTCTGCACTTCAATCCCTACCACGCCTTTTTTACAAACGGCCTGTTCCGCCGGAGTCAAAATACAGTCTGCACCTTCTTCATTCACTACCCGCACAGAACCATTTACCAACGTTGTCAACACCTCATCCCCACCTTGTACTGCTGCAATATTAAACTCAGTTCCCAATGCCGTAACATCCACTCCATTCACACAAACAACAAATGGACGTTCCGCCTCTTTTGCCACATCGAAATAAGCCTCTCCTTTCAGAAAAATTCTACGTTCACTGTCACCAAAAGCAACCGGAAAACGCAACTCAGTCTCTGCATTTAACCAAACATTCGTACCATCTTCCAATTTCAACTGGTACTCACCTCCACGCGGAATCGTCAAAGTGTTATACTCCAACTTTTTCTCTCCGTGCTTCTTTACGCCTGCCTCATATTCAAGTACATTCCCCACATTGCGAATTCTGCTGCTATCCTTGCTTACAAATTGTCCCTCTTCCTGCAAGTCCAACTCTTCGCCGGAAGCCAAGGTCAACACAGCCTTCGGAGAACCGGGAACAATCTGAGATTCTACAAATTCAACTTTTACAGCCTGCTCATCATCTTTTTCAGTCAATAACAACACACCAACACCAATAGCCAATGTAACGACAGCCGCATATCCCCAACGTACAATTTGCCGGCGAAGCCTTATCATTTTACCAGCTTTTCTTCTAGCGCAGTTATCTTCCCACGCTCGCTGCACATTTATATTATCTTTAAGACCACCTTTGTTCTCTGCATAAAAAATTTGCAACCTGGCGTATTCATCCCGGTTCTGCTTATTCTCGTCCAGCCAAACTTGCAATGTACTTATCTCTTCCTGAGATAACTCCTCGCCATGAATTGAAGCTGCTATAATCTCCCAAATTCTATTTTCCATTCCCACTAATTTTGTTTTTATATTATTAATGACACCAAATTCAAAAAATAATGTGACAAAAAATTTATTTTTTTTACACTATTCGGAGACCGAACAAATTATTCCCCCCTATAACCTTCCACCCCTATCTCACTGCGGTCTCACTCCCCTCTCACCATTCTCCGTTCTTCTCCCGAAGTTTCCCCGAAGCTCATCCGAACGAGAAGCCGGGAGCTACGAGGAAGCTACGACTAAAGCTAAAAGACAAGTAAGAGAAATAAATAATTTGCATATATCTATTTTTTTTATGAACATTGTAACAGCGTTGTATACACAAAAAAATGAAAGAAGAGCAAATTATTCTAAAAGGATTACAGCAAGGAAGTGAACAAGCATACAAAGACTTGTTTACAGCCTATTTTTCCGACTTGGTGCTATATGCAAATCATTTTATAAAAAATCAAGCAGCTGCCGAAGATATCGTTCAAGATTTTTTTATCACCTTATGGTTTGAAAAAAAATTTTCCAATATAGAAAATGGCTTAGAAAGTTATCTCTACCGCTCGCTACACAATACATGCCTGAACCATCTGCGCAATGAACAGAGAAAACAAGAAAAGCTTCTGCACATGACGATTGAGAAGGACTCTTCCCCAACTCTAACAACCGAATTAGAAGATAAAGAACGAGAATACAACCAACTTTACCAAGCACTGCATAAACTACCGGAACAATGCAAACAGGTGTTCACTCTCTGCTGTCTGCAAGATATGAAATATCAAGAAGCTGCCGACTATCTGGGCATCTCTATCAATACCGTACGCACCCAAATGGGAAGGGCATACAAAATCCTACGCAATTCATTGGATAGCAAGTCATTTCTTAACCTGCTATTCCTACGTTTCTTAAAATAGATATTTGCTCTATTACCATTTTCTCAAAAATAAACTACCTTTGCACAAATAAATGACAGAAATGAAACTGGTTATATTAACAGGAGCCGGCATGAGTGCGGAAAGCGGCATCAAAACTTTCCGGGACAGCGACGGTTTATGGGAAAATTACCGGATCGAAGATGTTTGTACCCCTGAAGCATTAGAACGTAATCCGGAATTAGTAAACCATTTTTACAATGAGCGCCGGAAACAGCTCTACGAAGCCCAACCCAATGCCGGTCATAAGGGCTTAGCCGAGTTGGAAAATTATTTCGATGTCCGGATCATCACCCAAAATATCGACGATTTGCACGAACGTGCCGGTAGCAAACATGTTCTACACTTGCATGGAGAACTGAAGAAAGTGAGAAGCAGTAAAAATCCCGATTCGATTTACGACCTGAAAGGCTGGGAACTGAAACCAGGGACCCGTTGTGAAGACGGCTCACTGTTACGTCCTCATGTAGTTTTCTTCGGAGAAGCAGTACCCAATATCGAACCGGCAACCGATCTGGTTCGTCAGGCAGATATTTTCGTCATTATCGGTACTTCACTGGCCGTTTATCCGGCAGCCAGTCTGTTGCACTATGCCCCCGAAGGTATTCCGGTCTTCGTTATCGATCCTAAGATTCCTCAACAAGCACACCGGATGGGCTATCACCTGATTGAAAAAGGAGCTTCCGAAGGAGTACAAGAATTGAAAAATATCTTACTATCCGAAACTCGTTAAAGCATGAATAAAATAAACCATTATAAAAGCTGAATACAAGTGGGAAGAGGTAAAAAACCATTGTTAGAAAAAGTAGAAATACAAAAAATCGCAGCGGAAGGTAAATCCATTGCTTATATCGACGAAAAAGTGTTATTTGTCCCGAATACGCTTCCGGGAGATATTGTTGATGTTCAAGTCACCCGAAAACGTAAAAATTTTATGGAAGGCATAGTCACCCATACCCATCGGTTCTCGGCCTTACGTATAGCCCCGGCTTGTACCCATTTCGGCATTTGCGGAGGATGCAAATGGCAAAATCTCCCTTACGAAAAACAACTGGAATTCAAACAGCAGGAAATCAACGACAATTTGCAACGCATCGGAAAAATAAAACTACAAAATGTTTATCCGATCATCGGATCTGCCCGCCAACTCTATTACCGCAACAAGCTAGAGTTTACATTTTCGAATAAGCGCTTTCTCACCCGGGAAGAAATCAGCAGGGAAGCGGATATAGAGCGTACTCCGGCTTTAGGATTTCATGTGCCGGGACTGTTCGACAAAGTGGTAGATATCGATCATTGCTGCCTGCAAGGATCGTCTTCCAACGAAATCCGGAATTTCATCAAAACTTATGCCCTGAAAAAAGGTCTTTCGTTTTACGATATCCGGGCCCAGCAAGGTTTCCTGCGCACCCTGATCATCCGAACTGCCTCGACAGGGGAAATCATGGTTATCCTCGCCTTCGGACATGAAGATACTGGAGCACGCGAACAATTATTGGAAACGCTTGTCCGGCAATTCCCACAAATCACCTCCCTGATGTACGTGATCAACGAAAAACTGAACGATAACCTAACCGATCAGGATATGTTCCGTTTTCATGGCCGGGATCATATCTTTGAAGAAATGGAAGGTCTGAAATTCAAGATCGGTCCGAAATCTTTCTATCAGACTAATTCCGAACAAGCCTATAATCTGTACAGCAAAACACGCGAATTGGCAGGTTTAACCGGGCAGGAAACTGTCTACGATCTCTACACAGGAACAGGAACGATCGCCAATTTTATCGCCCGTCAGGCCCGGAAAGTGATCGGTATAGAATATGTTCCCGAAGCAATCGAAGATGCTAAAGTCAATTCAGCAATCAACCACATAGATAACACTATTTTTTATGCCGGAGACATGAAAGACGTGCTGAATGCTTCATTCATAAGTAAACATGGACAACCGGATATTATCATCACCGATCCTCCCCGCGCAGGCATGCATCCGGATGTAGTCCAAACGATCCTTCAAGCCTCTCCCGAACGTATTGTCTATGTCAGCTGTAACTCAGCAACCCAGGCCAGAGATTTGCAAATGATGGATTCTGCCTACGAAGTTATAGCTGTTCAACCGGTCGACATGTTTCCACACACTCATCACGTCGAAAACATCGTTCTGCTCAGGAAAAGAGAGTTCTCCCAAACTGATTCGTGTCAGCCCTAGAGCTTTCTAATCGACGGAATCGTTCCTTTTTTGATTAGCACACCTATGGTTCTGATTGAGATTTTTCATCGGCACCGTAGGTGCGCTTATGAATATCAACAATTCGTAAGGGACATCGGACCAAAAGCCTGCATGCGGATAAGGGAAGTATCCAAGTTTCCGTCCGGAAAACAGTTCCCGTACAAACTTGCCGATATAAAACTAATATCCGCTTCTTTGACAAACGTATAAAACGGAGGGATGAAATAAAAAAAGCCAGGATTGGTCAGGACCAGGAGCCTGTACAATAGCCATGGTCAATCCGGGAGATGGCAATTTCACCGGAACTGTTGTCAATTCTTCCTTAAAAACAAAAAAGGTAAAAGCCCCCCGTACGGTAACTTCTACCTTTTTATATACAACAATACAATCAAACAATTATTTTTCCAGATATGCCCGGATCATCCAAGCCGTTTTTTCCTTTTTCTCGATCATATCTTCCAGGAAATTTGTCGTACCGGCATCATCGGTATCCTCTTCTTTCTCGAGTTGTTCGATGTCCTTACGGATTTCACGAATTAACGTATCATTGTCCTGACTCAGGATAGCCAACATCTGTTTAGCTTCAGGCAGAGGTTCCGATTCACAATGTTCTTTAATGCGGTTGTGCTCCAGATAACCGGCCAACGAACCGATGGGACGTTCGTCCAAAGAACGGATACGTTCTGCAATAGCATCAATATCTTCAATCAACCCATTATACAAATCTTCCATGAAAACATGGTAAGAATGAAAACTTACCCCTTTGACATTCCAATGGTAATTCCACGTCTTTGCCAATAACACAAAATGGTCGGACAGCAAATTATTCAATACTGTTTTGCTGGCTCTCACCATACCTTCATTTAAACCAATATTAGCAGCCATAATAAATATTTTAACAATTAGACTTCATTTATGTATGGCTATATAACGCAATAAATCAGTTTTTGTTACGTAATAAACGATTGAAATAAAAGCCAACGGGACTTTCTCCCCCAACCCGGCAGTTCAAAATTTCAGGGCTCAGATCTTTTTCAGCCAATTGGCCAACAAATTAGTCCACTGGTTATGGTATTCGAAATTATTCCGCATTCCCCAGCCATGCCCGCCTTTATCAAAAATATACAATACAGCAGGCACTTTATTCTTTTTCAAAGCCTGATAAAATACGACACTATTCATCGAAGGCACCACTGTATCGTCATCGCTATGAAATAAAAGTGCAGGTGGGGTCTTGGCAGTAACATGTTGTTCGTTCGAGTATTGTGCAATAGCTTCGGCAGAAGGATTCTTACCCAACAGAGCTTCACGAGAACCGCTATGTGTCAACCCGGCAGTCATGGAGATCACTGGATAAAAAAGAATCTGAAAATCAGGCCGGGAACTATATTGCTCCAAACGGTCGGTAGTTCCGCTCTTTCCACTATCGAAATGCGTCGACACGGTAGAGGCCAAATGCCCGCCTGCAGAAAATCCGGCAATTCCAACTTTCGCCGGATCGATACCCCATTCCTCACTACGGCTCCTTACCCACTTCATCGCACGCAAAGCATCGGTCATCGGTATACGATCATGTTGGTTAGGCATCCGATATTTCAATACGATACCTGTAATCCCCTGCTTCACCAGCCACTGTGCAAATTCTTCACCTTCATATCCCATAGCCAGATAAGTATAACCACCTCCCGGACAAATCAAAACAGCCTTGCCCGTATTTTTAGCAGGATCAGGATGAAAAACCAACAGTTCTGCTGTACTATTGTTCGAAATTCCGCCCTGATCATCTACCGTACGGTCCACTTTAATGCCATTATTCTCTTTTACTCCCTGGGGCCATAAAGGAAATACTTCCGGTGTCTGAGCTCCGGCAAGCATAGCACATCCCAAAACAAAACTCAGCAACAAGAACTTCAATCGTTTCATTTTCACAGCTTTAAACATTCTTATTCTACAATTTATAAGGCGAATAAATATAAACATTTTTTATTTTATCCGGTTTTATTTCAGAATCTTCTTTAATTTTTTTTACTTTGTAAAAAAAGAAATCATGTGGCAAAACATAATTTTTGTAGGCCTGGGTTCTATCGTCGGAGGGGTTTCACGTTATTTTATCTCTGAGTGGAGCCGGCACCTATTTCCCTCAAGCTTCCCTTGGGGAACTTTTATTGTAAATATCGCCGGTTGTTTCTTACTCGGTTTGTTAAGTGGTTTTTTCACTTCCCATCCTGCTCCGGTCTATCGTCTCTTTTTTACCGTAGGATTCTGTGGTAGTTTTACTACCTTTTCCACCTTCTCATTCGAAAATCTGCAATTACTAAGCAATAAGGCATATGGTTTATTTTCATTAAATATCGGACTGAGCCTCATTTTAGGCATACTTTTTGCTGGACTGGGATATTTGATGACCAATAAGTGAAAAAAGACAGTAAAACATGGATTTCAGTATTATAGACCCACATACGAACGCAGTTTTTCAGCAAATACTTTCACGTATCCGTCGTCTTCAAAGCGGAGGGACGATCGATAGCCTGCAAGACATCGGCGCTAATACCGATCATCAGATCGGTGCCAGTTACGTTTCCCTGAAAGAATTGTCAGCAGCTTATCCGCCCGATGAAAAATTGGCCCTTTTGTTATGGAATCAAGGACAAAGAGAAGAGCAAATCGTGGCCTGCCTGCTTTTCCCTCAAGATTTAAATAAAGAAAAAATTACGCAATTAGCACCTCACTGTCTCCATTTTGAAATTGCCGGTTATTTAGGTTCGCTTTATTTATATAAACGCCCGGATTTACTTGAATTAGCGGAAGAATGGCTTAATTCAGAAAACCCGTTCATGCAGCTGGCAATCATGACAGCCCTTGCCAGATACCTCATTTTAAATAAAGAGAGTGACAAAATATCTAAAGATTACTTTCGTACTGTTGTCAACCGGAATTATAAAGACAAGTATGTTCAGTTAGCAGCCGAACGCTATCGTTTTAACATTTAATAAATGTTAAAGCTGGCATTTAATGAGTAGTAAGAGATTTTTAATAAGAAAACTTTCTTACTTTTGTGAAGTTATTACGGAAAAAAAGTATTAATAAATCGTTTAATATAAATTTACTACTATGTCAAAATTAGATTTAAGCAAGTATGGCATTACCGATGTGAAAGAAATCCTTCACAATCCTTCTTACGAGGAATTATTCAAAGCCGAAACCGATCCCTCTTTAACCGGATATGAAAAAGGCCAGGTAACCGAATTGGGTGCTGTAAACGTAATGACAGGTATTTATACCGGTCGTTCTCCTAAAGATAAATTCTTTGTAAAAAATGAAGCCAGTGAAAAAACTGTTTGGTGGACTTCAGAAGAATACAAAAACGACAACAAACCTTGTAGCGAAGAAGCTTGGGCCGATCTGAAAGCAAAAGCTGTTAAAGAATTATCAGGTAAAAAATTATACGTTGTCGATACTTTCTGCGGAGCAAACGCAGGTACTCGTTTGAAAGTTCGTTTCATCATGGAAGTTGCGTGGCAGGCTCATTTCGTAAAGAATATGTTTATCCGTCCTACCGAGGAAGAATTGGCCAACTACGGCGAACCGGATTTCGTTTCTTTCAATGCTGCTAAAGCTAAAGTAGACAACTACAAAGAACTGGGTCTGAATTCAGAAACAGCAACTGTATTCAACCTAAGAACCAATGAGCAGGTGATACTGAATACCTGGTACGGCGGAGAAATGAAAAAAGGTATTTTCTCTATCATGAATTACCTGAATCCGTTACGTGGTATCGCTTCTATGCACTGCTCGGCAAACACCGATCTGGAAGGTAAAAACACAGCTATTTTCTTCGGTCTGTCCGGAACCGGTAAAACCACTTTATCGACCGACCCGAAACGTTTGTTGATCGGGGATGACGAACACGGTTGGGATGACGAAGGTGTGTTCAACTACGAAGGCGGTTGCTATGCAAAAGTAATCAATCTGGACAAAGACAGCGAACCGGATATCTACAACGCCATCAAACGTGACGCCCTGTTGGAGAACGTAACTGTAGATGCAAACGGCAAGATCGATTTCAACGACAAATCGGTAACTGAAAACACCCGTGTTTCTTATCCGATCTATCACATCAAGAATATCGTCAAACCGGTATCTAAAGGCCCGGCAGCCAAACAGGTTATCTTCTTGTCAGCCGACGCATTCGGAGTATTGCCTCCGGTATCCATCCTGAACGCAGAACAGACAAAATATTATTTCCTGTCCGGATTTACCGCAAAATTGGCAGGAACAGAGCGTGGAATTACCGAGCCGACACCGACTTTCTCTGCTTGTTTCGGAGCTGCTTTCTTATCACTGCATCCCACCAAATATGCAGAAGAGCTGGTAAAGAAAATGGAAAAATCAGGTGCTAAAGCTTATTTAGTAAACACCGGATGGAACGGTACCGGCAAACGTATTTCTATTAAAGATACCCGTGGTATCATCGATGCCATCCTGGACGGTTCTATCGATAAAGCTCCGACCAAAACGATCCCGTTCTTTGATTTCGTTGTTCCGACCGCTCTGCCGGGCGTAGATCCGAAAATCCTCGATCCCCGCGATACTTATGCTAACGCAAGCGAATGGGAAACCAAAGCAAAAGATCTTTCAGAACGGTTCATCAAAAACTTCAAGAAATTTGAGGGTAATGCTGCCGGTAAAGCTCTGGTTGCTGCAGGACCGAAACTTTAAATTACAAGACTCCCGGAAACGGGAGTTTTTTTTATAGCTTCCCAAAACCTATCGAAAAAGCATGTAATTTGAAATAAAGCAGAAACTCACAATAATTCCCGATAATAAAAAATAATAGGGTAAAAATACATATTATCCGAATGCCTCCAGAAGACTTCAGACAACAAATACACTTTAGAAGCATTGTTCGGCTCGAACAATTCACTCCAATGTGTCCTAAAAGAAATTCTATTATGAAAAAAGAGGGTGACTTCACCCTCTTTTTCCTATTATCCCATATATCCCTTCATGATTCCCCGCTTACTGTTGCGGACAAACATGATAATTTCATCCCTTTCTCTGGAAGCAGGCATTTCAGCTTCTATTCTTTCGATAGCATCGGAGTTGTTAAGACCCGATTGATAAAGAATGCGGTAAATATCCTGGATTTCATTAATTTTCTCGTTTGAAAACTCCCGACGGCGCAAACCGATAGAATTTACTCCGACATATGAAAGCGGTAAACGGCCGGCTTTTACATAAGGAGGTACATCTTTTCCAATCAAAGAGCCTCCCTGGATCATCACATGTTTGCCGATATGCACAAACTGATGGACAGCGGTCATTCCTCCCAGAATCGCAAAATCGTCTACGACCACTTCACCCGCCAACTGACAGGCATTGGTGATGATACAATTATTACCGATCTTACAGTCATGAGCGATATGGGCATAAGCCATAATCAAACAATTATCCCCGATTTCAGTAACTCCCTTAGCAGCAGTGCCCCGATTAACAGTCACACATTCGCGGATAGTCGTATTATCTCCGATTTTTACAATGGTCTTTTCACCTCTGAATTTCAAATCCTGGGGTACAGCAGCGATCACTGCTCCCGGAAAAATTTTACAATTCTTACCGATATGGGCACCTTCCAGAATAGTTACATTCGATCCGATCCGCGTACCTTCTTCTATCACCACATTTTTATCAATCGTCACAAAGGGTTCTATCACCACATTATCAGCAACCTGAGCTTCCGGATGAACATATGCTAACGGTTGTTTCATTCGTTTATTATTTAATGAATACTATATTATCTGAATAAAAAATTTCAGCCTGCAAATATAATTATAAGTTTTTGGTTTTTGCGACCTGAGCCATAAATTCTCCTTCACAAACCAGTTTTTTTCCAACATAAGCATATCCCTTCATCTGCACGATACCTCTTTTTATAGGTGCTGTAGTGATTAATTTGAAGACCAGTGTGTCACCGGGCACTACTTTATTCCGGAATTTCACCCCGTCGATCTTCATAAAATAAGTCGAATAGTTTTCGGGATCAGGCACTCCACTCAGCACCAATATACCACCACATTGCGACATCGCTTCCACAATCAACACGCCCGGCATCACCGGCTCATCAGGAAAATGTCCGACAAAATGAGGCTCGTTCATGGTCACATTCTTGCAACCGATCACCATGTTTTCAGTTACTTTATAAATCTTATCGACCAATAAAAACGGTGGGCGGTGAGGCAGTAAAGTACGGATCTTATTGATGTCCATCAGCGGAGTGGCATCTAAATCCAGATCTATAGGATAAGCATCGTCTTTCTCTTCAGCCAGAATTTCTTTATAGATCATCTTGGCCATAGAAGTATTTGCTTTATGTCCGGGTCTCTCAGCAATCACCCGGCCTTTGATAAAACGGCCACATAAAGCCAGATCACCGATAACGTCCAATAATTTATGACGGGCAGGCTCATTATCGAAATAAAGTTCCAGATTATTGAGAACACCTTCTTTGATCTGAATATTCCCGTAACCGAACAATTTAGCCAAACGATCGATTTCGGGCTGATCCATCTTACGGTCGACGATAACGATCGCATTACTCAAATCTCCTCCTTTAATCAGATTATTGGCCAGCAACATTTCCACTTCCCGCAGAAATACAAAAGTACGGCAAGGGGCGATCTCTTTCGCAAAATCAGTAGAAGCTTCCGAATAAGAAGCGAACTGCATCGCCAGATAAGGAGAATCGTAAGCTACCATGGTATTGATAGAATACGTATCATCCGGCAATAATGTAATGCGGGTATCCGAAGCTTCGCAATAAAATTCCATTTTTTTCTTTACTGAAAAATAACGGCGTTCTGCTTGTTGCTCTTCAATCCCAACTTTTTGAATCTCTTCCACATAATAACGGGCACTCCCATCCAAAATCGGAAATTCTTCTCCCGACAGTTCGATCACACAGTTATCTATACCGCAACCGTATAAAGCAGCCATAGCATGCTCTAAAGTATATACTTTGGCTCCGTCTTTTTGCAGACAACTGGCGCGATCTACCAATTCAATATATTTCGCCAGTGCCGGAATCTCGGTTTTCTCTTCGAGATCGACTCTGACAATTTTATATCCGGTATTTTCCGCTGCCGGCTTAAAGGTAGCACATACTTCTTTACCCGTATGCAAACCTTTGCCTTTTAATGAAAATTCTCCTTTTAATGTGTTTTGTTTCACTGACATTATTGTTTTGACTTTAATGTTTGTATTTCTTTTTCCAAATCCCGGAGCTGCCCGTATAATTCAGGTAATTTTCTGAACAGCACATAACATTTCCGATATTTCGAAACATCGAAAGCAGGTGCTCCCATAAATACGGATCCTTCGGGGACATCGTTCGTAACCCCGGATTGAGCGGCAAGCATCGTCTTGTCTTCAATCCTGAGATGTCCGGCAATACCGACCTGTCCGCCGAACATACAATGCGCACCCACCTTAGTTGTTCCGGCAATGCCACACTGAGCCGCCATCACCGTATTTTCTCCCACCACCACATTGTGAGCGATCTGAACCAGATTATCCAGTTTTACGCCTTTTTTTATACGGGTAGACCCCATAGTTGCCCGGTCAATACAAGCATTGGCACCAATCTCCACATTATCTTCAATAACGACATTACCAATCTGTGGCACTTTATTATAATTATCCCCATTGGGAGCAAAACCAAAACCATCTGCGCCGATCACCGTTCCGGCATGGATCGTACATCCACTACCGATCACACAGCCATAATAGATTTTTGCCCCGGCATAGATCGTCGTATGATCACCGATCACAACACCCTCACCGATATAAACCTGAGGATAGATTTTTACATCATTACCGATTTTCGCCCCTTTACCGATATAAGCAAAAGCTCCCACATAAGGAGCTTCACCGATAACCGCCCCTTCACCGATATAAGAAGGTTGTTCGATACCTGTCGGCCGGGAACGCATACTATCGTACATCTGCAACAAAGAAGCGATCGCTTCATAAGCCGAAGGCACCCGGATTAAGGTACAGGGTACCTGCTGTACAGGAGAAAAGTCATGATTCACCAAAACGACAGAAGCAGCTGTCGTATAAATATAGTGTTCATATTTGGGATTTGCCAGAAAGGCCAATGTATTGGGCTTTCCTTCTTCAATTTTAGATACATTATTAACCATCACTTCCCCATCCCCTTCAACTACACCTTTTAATAATGCAGCAATATCTTTCGCCTTGAATTCCATATTTCAAAAATTTCGGCAAACTTACAAATTTTATTTGTAACTCATAAAAATATTACGAATATGTTTCAATTTTAAGAAAAATGAAACATATTCCCCATTGAATCAACCTCATAATTAACAACCACTTATCTCCTCTTCAAACTATAAAGATCAGCTATCCGGAGGATATAACAAAAACGAAGCGACACCGATCTATTTAAAACTACGATTGAAATAGTTACAGGAGTTTCAACGATTACAAAGGTTTCAGCAGTCAAGTTTAACCGTTGTAACTAAAAACGGTAGTTTAAACCAGATTTATAAACTTTTGCCCTATTTATCCCGCGATTATTTTGTATTTTAATAATTAAGTCGTATATTTGCAGAGGTTTAAAGCCAAAGAGAGGGGACGGATGTCCCCTCTCTTTTGTATCAATCGCAAAACAAAGAGATGAAAACGGAAGAAATCAAACACCTCATAGAACCGGTTCTGACAGAACACCATTTATTTCTGGTCGAATTGAAGATTTCTAAAGACAATGTTATCGAAGTCTTTGTCGATGCTCTGGAAGGAGTCAACATACAGACTTGTATCGCCGTCAGCCGGGAGATCGAATCTTCACTCAACCGGGATGAAGAGGATTTCGAATTGACCGTATCCAGTGCCGGACTAGGTTATCCTTTCAAAGTGGAGCAACAATATCAAAAAAATCTGGGTAAAAGTGTCGAAATAAAGCTGAACGACCATACCAAACTAAATGGTATATTACTTCGTTTCACCCCGGAAGAAATTGTCATCGAACAGGAAGAGAAAAAAATCATCGAAGGAAGCAAACGGAAACAATTGGTAAAAACAGAGCGGACAATTGTCCGAAACGACATCAAAGAAATCAAAGATATCGTGAAATTTTGAACCGGAAAAACAGATAAAATAAATAATCAATAAAAATAAAAGCTAAAAAGTCGAAATGGAAAATATTAATCTGATAGATTCATTCGCTGAATTTAAAGAATTCAAAAACATAGACCGGGCCACATTGATGAGAGTATTGGAAGATATTTTCAGAAATATGCTGTTGAAAAGATATGGTACGGATGAAAATTTTGACATCATCATCAACATCGACAAAGGTGACCTCGAAATCTGGCGGAATCGTACTGTTGTAGAAGATGACAAACTGGAAAATCCCAATAGCGAGATTACTTTAACCGAAGCGAAAAAAATCGATGAAGATTATGAACTCGGAGAAGAAGTTACGGATGAAGTAAAATTCAAAGACTTCGGCCGCCGTTCTGTATTAGCTTTACGGCAGAATCTCTCCGCCCGTATTCTGGAATTGGAGAAAGACAATGTTTACAATAAATATAAGGATAAAGTCGGACAAATCATTTTGGGTGAAGTCTATCAGGTATGGAAAAAAGAAATGCTGGTCCTGGATGACGAAGGCAATGAATTGATTTTACCCAAACAGGAACAAATCCCGACAGACTTTTTCAAAAAAGGAGATTCCATCAAAGCCGTGGTCATTCGGGTAGAAATGCGGAATTCCAATCCTTACATTATCTTATCGAGAACTTCTCCGGTATTCCTGGAAAGATTATTTGAAAACGAAGTACCTGAAATTTTCGACGGTCTGATCACGATCAAGAACGTAGTCCGGGTACCGGGAGAGAGAGCCAAAGTTGCCGTAGAATCCTACGACGACCGTATCGATCCGGTGGGTGCTTGTGTGGGTATGAAAGGTTCGAGAATACATGGTATTGTCAGAGAGTTGAGAAATGAAAATATCGATGTGATCAATTATACCAATAATTTACAACTCTACATCACTCGTGCTTTAAATCCGGCTAAGATCAAAAATATCGAAATCGACGAAGCCCATAAAAAAGCAAATGTCTACCTCGATCCGGAAGAAGTATCACTGGCTATCGGTAAAGGTGGATTGAACATCAAATTGGCCAGTCAGCTGACCGGTTACGATATCGACGTATATCGCGAACTCGATCAAGCCCAGGAAGAAGATGTCAATCTGGATGAATTCGCCGATGAAATCGAAGGTTGGGTGATCGACGAACTGAAACGTGTCGGCTGTGACACTGCCAAGAGTGTATTAGAACTCAGCGAGTCAGAACTGGAAAGCCGGACAGACCTTGAAATTGAGACCATACGTGAGGTTCTCAATATTTTAAAAGCAGAATTTGAATAATTCTGTATTAACGCTTGTAAATTTGTAATCTCAATATGGCAGTAAGATTAAGTAAAATAGCCCGAGAATTTAACGTAGGTTTATCTACTATTGTAGAGTTCCTGCACAGTAAGGGGATCAAAATATCCTCAGATCCGAATGCAAAGTTAACGGATGAAGATTATGCTTTGGTTGCAAAAGAATTTTCATCTGACAGCCAGGTAAAAAAAGAGTCCTCTCTGGTTGATCTGAAAAATACCAGAAAGAAAAAAGAGACTGTCACAATAGACAACGCTGGCAACATCTCTTCAGGAAACGAAGATACAGAAGAAGAGGAAGAGGAATTCATTTCGATTAAAGATGAAGTGAGATTCGAAAATAAAATTAAGATTGTCGATCATATCGATCTGAATCCGGAGAAAAAAACACAACCGGAACCGGTAGAAGCAAAGGTTGAACAACCGAAAAGAGAAACTCAGGAAGAAATAACCGAAAAAGTGGAAGAACCGAAAGTAACCCGGGTTGAAGTAGAAGAAACTCAGGAAGAAGAAAGAAAAGTAACACCAGAAGTGGAGCCCGAAATTTCCGTACAAATGGAAGAGTCTTCCGAATCCACTCCTTTCAAAGTAGCACAACCTGCGCTGAAAGATGTAAAAGTAGTGGGTACAATCGACCTGGACGCCATCAACCAACGTACCAGACCTCCGAAAAAAAGTAAACAGGAACGGGAACGGGATCGCCGTGAACAGAAAAAAGCCAACAAGCCTTTCGTATCGGCCGCTAAAACCGAACAGCCGGTAGCAAGCCCATCGACAGATATCGTTAATAAGGGAGAAGAGGATGCAGATATCCGTAAAAAACGGAAAAGAATTCATCGTCAGGATGAAAAAATTCAGGTGGAAGCAGCTACCATTCCGGCCAAAAATGCCAAAATTGAAGAAAATAAGCGGAAACTGAAAAAGCTGAAGAAAAAGAAAAACGAAAAGACTGAAATCTCCGATGAAGATATCGACAAGCAAATCAAAGATACTTTTGCCCGCTTAGGAAGCAAAGGAAAATCACAGACTGCAAAACACCGTCGGGATAAGCGGGATGCTGCACAGCAAAAGTTACAGGCCGAACTGGAACAAGAAGAAAAGGAAAAGAGCATTCTGAAACTAACGGAATTCGTGACGGTAGCCGAATTGGCAACCATGATGAATATTAGTGTGACAGAGGTTATCTCTGCTTGTATGTCGCTCGGACTTTTTGTATCTATCAACCAACGCTTGGATGCAGAAACGATCAATATTGTTGCCGATGAATTCGGCTATTCGGTTGAATTTGTAAGCATTGAAATTCAGGAAGCCATCGACGAAGAGGAAGAAGATTCCGAAGAGAACCTGTTGCCACGTCCGCCGATTGTCACTGTTATGGGGCACGTCGACCATGGTAAAACCTCTTTATTGGATAGTATTCGTAAAACCAATGTCATCGCAGGTGAAGCCGGTGGTATCACACAGCATATCGGAGCTTACAACGTAAAATTGAGTGACGGCCGGACGATCACTTTCCTGGATACTCCGGGGCACGAAGCATTTACAGCGATGCGTGCCCGTGGTGCTCAAGTGACCGATATCGCTATCATCATCGTCGCTGCCGACGATAACGTCATGCCTCAAACCATCGAGGCGATCAACCACGCCAGTGCTGCGGGAGTACCTATTGTGTTTGCCATCAACAAAATAGATAAACCGGGAGCGAATCCGGACAAAATCCGGGAAGAACTGGCCAATATGAATTATCTGGTGGAAGAATGGGGAGGAAAATACCAATGTCAGGAAATCGCAGCTAAGAAAGGCTTAAATATCGAAGAGTTGCTGGAGAAGGTATTGTTAGAAGCCGAACTTCTGGATATGAAAGCCAATCCTCATAAGAAAGCTACCGGTTCTATCATCGAATCGTCTTTGGACAAAGGACGTGGATATGTAGCTACAGTGCTCGTACAATCCGGAACGCTTAAAGTAGGTGATATTGTGCTTGCCGGCCAGTATTTCGGACACGTCAAAGCCATGTTCAACGAACGGGGAGAAAAAATGGAGAAGGCAGGTCCTTCCGAACCGGCTTTAATATTAGGTTTGAACGGTGCTCCACAGGCAGGTGACAAATTCAATGTAATGGGGAACGAGAAAGAAGCGCGGCAACTTGCCAATAAACGGGAACAGCTCCAGCGTGAACAAGGTCTGCGTACTCAGAAACACATCACTCTGGACGAAATCGGACGCCGTATCGCTATCGGTAATTTCCAGGAATTGAATGTGATTGTTAAAGGCGACGTCGACGGTTCTATCGAAGCGTTGTCCGATTCACTGATCAAGCTGTCTACAGATGAGATCCAGGTGAACATCATTCACAAAGCTGTCGGACAGATTACAGAAGGAGATGTACTACTGGCTGCAGCCTCGAATGCAATCATCGTCGGGTTCCAGGTACGTCCGTCTATGGGCGCCCGTAAACTGGCTGAAAAAGAACAGATAGATATCCGGCTTTATTCTGTCATCTACCAGGCGATCGAAGAATTGAAATCAGCTATGGAAGGTATGCTTTCTCCGGAAATCAAAGAAGAAATCATTGCAACGGTCGAAGTTTTGGAAACCTTCAAAATCTCCAAAGTGGGTACCATCGCCGGTTGTATCGTCCGTGACGGCAAGATCACCCGTACAGCGAAAATCCGGGTTATCCGCGAAGGTATCGTTATTTACACCGGTGTTTTGGGTTCTTTGAAACGTTTTAAGGACGATGTAAAGGAAGTAACCAAAGGATTCGAATGTGGTCTGAATATCGAGAACTACAACGACATCCGGGTCGGAGACATGATCGAAGGATACCAGGAAGTGGAAGTGAAAAAAACACTTTAAATATATCGGACGAGCGACAAACGATTTCCATATTGCTTGCCGCTCTCTATTTTGTTAATCATTAATTAAGGAACATTTAACACCTGTCTAACACTGCTTATCAGGGATTATTTCTTTACTTTGTGATAGATAAAAAACAAAACAATTAATTTTTGAAAAAATGAAGAAGATATTGGTTATAATGGTACTGTTCGCAGCATTTACAACAGGACTGACAGCTCAGGTTTTAAAACCCGTAAAATGGCAAATCACCCAGAAAAAAGTGAGTGACGGAGTATATGATATCATCTGCAAAGCTACTGTAGACGGCGGATGGCATTTATACGACACGAAACTTCCCGAAGGCGGACCTCTGCCAACCACCTTCAATATGGATGAAGATGAAACCAGCGGTATCGAACTGGTAGGTGAATTCAAAGCGACAGAGAAAGCTCTGACCGAACATAGCGAAGCGTTCGATATGGATCTGAAATATTTTATCAATGCCGCTACTTTTGTTCAACGGGTCAAGGTAACCAGCGCAAAAGCTAAATTAGTGGGTTATGTAGAATATATGTCTTGCTCCGGCGGACAATGTACTCCTCCTGCAGAAGCAGATTTCAGTTTTGATTTAACAAAATAAGTACAGGATTCCGATTCCTGCTATAAAAAGAGACAAAGATCCAACCGATATTTTTGTCTCTTTTTTTCATTTTATCCGCTTATATAGTATGAAACATTTCCTGTTGGTTTTTCTGATTTCAGGATATATCCCGGCTTTAGCCCAACCCTGGTTATACCGGGATAATAGTCCGGAATTGGATAGCCTGAGCTTTTTTTTCTTCGGAGACGTCATGCAACACGAACCTCAGATCAGCGGGGCCTGGAATGCAGAGACAGCTGATTACGACTATCTGCCCTGTTTTCAGTACATCACTCCTTATTGGCAAAAAGCCGATTATGTCATCGCCAATCTGGAAACGACTTTATCCGACAGGGGGTATAGTGGTTATCCTCAATTTTGTGCTCCCTGGCAACTTGCCCGTGATTTAAAAGCATGTGGAGTCGACATCCTGACCACCAATAACAATCATTCCTGCGACAAAGGACATCGCGGTATAGCTAAAACCATATACTATCTGGATTCCCTGCAATTCCCCCATACCGGTACCTTTACCGATACAACGGCTTGGCTTACCCGTTCTCCCCTTTATATTCGCCAGGGAAAATTCAAGATTGCCCTGATCAGTTATACTTATGGGACTAACGGTATTCCGGTAACCCACGGCCAGGTCGTTTCCATGATCGATACCTTTCATATGGCCCGCCAAATCGAAAAGGCCCTTTTAGACACGGTTACCAATATCATTGCAGTCATGCACTGGGGTGAAGAGTATTTTACAGCTCCGAATGCAACTCAAAAAAAACTTTCTTCCTGGTTGCACGAACGGGGAGCCGACATCGTCATCGGTTCACACCCACACGTCATCCAACCGATAAGCTATATTCAACACGAACAGGACACACTGGGTGTTACTGTCTTCTCTTTAGGAAATTTTGTATCCAATCAAAGTAAACGATATACAAACGGAGGCTTGGGAGTTCACCTCACTCTTTACCGCCAAAACGGGAAAACCCGTTACCGGATGCAAACCCTCAGTAACTATGTCTATCGTCCGCTGGAAGATGGGAAAAGACGTTATTATGTCATCCCCGAACCGGAAGCCCACCGAATCCTCGCCAGCCAGGACTCTTTGCTCTATACCCGATTTTTTCAGGATACCGATTCGATTATCGGTCATATAGCACCGAAATTCCAATTAGAATAGGTGCTCACCGAAATCGACTCCGCAAATATTTTTACCGGAAGGACTTATTTTATGTAATAAAATTTGTAATTTCGTAGAGTTAAAAAATAATAACTTTTAAATTATGAAAATTGCAGTAATTGCACATGATGGAAAAAAAGCCGAAATGGTAGCTTTCCTGAACAGACACATGGACTTTCTGAAATCCGTAGGTACAGAAATCGTAGCTACCGGAACTACAGGGAAACATGCACAGGATGCAGGTTTGGAAGTTGAACGCTTACTATCAGGGCCGTTGGGAGGTGATGCTCAGATTGCCGCATTGGTAGCTGAACACCAAATTGCGATGGTAATTTTCTTTCGGGATCCGCTGGGTAAACACCCACACGAACCGGATGTACAAATGTTAATGCGGGTATGTGACGTTCACAACGTACCTATCGCGACCAATCCAGCCAGCGCTGAAATGATGATTCGGGGATTCCTCGATATGCATCAGAAGTAAAGCCCGGACCCCGGACTTTACTAATGGAAACGTCTTTATCAATCGGCAGATAAAGCCGTTATTCAGAGAAATCTATGAAAACCTTTGCACAAACCATTCTCATCTATTATATTTGTGCAAAATATAAGATTCGGATGATCAGGAAATTTACAGCAATAACGCTTCTTTCTATGGCCAGCATAGTGATGCTTGCTTTTGTTGTATTTCCACATCATCATCACAACGAATATATCTGTTTCGCAACCGCTCACTGCCAGGATGAAGGAGAAAACGAAGAGCACAGTCATGACACAGGCAGTAGCAATCATCGGTGTGTAAAAAATCTTTTTCAAACCCAGATCAACCGGGGCCAAAATGTAGAACATCAGAGCGAAGAAGGAGCCTATCATCATTTTAGCCTCTCGTTGTTTCTTGTTTCCAATATTCTTGAATTCTTATCTTCTGAAGCAGAGCAACAATGTGATTCCGATAGTTATTATCAGGAAAAACTTCATACAGCCTGTTATATATCAGCCTTGGCCGGCCGAGCCTCTCCTTTTACAGTATAGTTTTCTAAATATCAGGGAGATACCCTTCTGATAAACCGGACAGAATTTTATCGTACCGATAAAGCTTAGTTCATAAAATTTATAAAGTCGATACCCCTGCGGGCGTTTTATTTACGGCCGCAGAACGATCGTTAGAAATGAGGTTTGGTATAATCCTCCGAAGAATACGATCCACTTTATAAACTTCAGACAGTGAAAACACAACTTTATCAGCTTTACCAATAAGAATTAACCGAATTAAATATCCATAAATAAAACGATATGAGACTATTTATTATAGCCCTAACTATTTTATCGATGTGTTTTTACGGATGTAAAAATACTCAAAAATCCTCTCATGAACACGAGACAGCCGAGGAGCATGCAGCTCATAACCACGACCATGAACACGAAAATCACGACCATGAACACGAAGGTCACAACCATGAAGAAGAGGAACATGAGAACGGCGAAGGACATAGTGATGAGATTATCTTCACAAAAGCACAGGCAGCCAAAACAGATTTTGAAGTGAAAGAAATACAGCCCGGAACCTTCCACCAGATTATCAAAACGACAGGTCAGGTGCTTCCGGCTCCCGGAGATGAATCGATCATCGTAGCCACCAACAACGGGGTTATTTCCTATGCTAACAATAACCAGGCGGAAGGAAGTATGGTAAAACAAGGACAACCTCTTTTTTACATTACTTCGAAGCACATGGGCGAAGGAGATTATTATACCCGTATCCATGCCAATTACGAAAAAGCCAAAGCCGAATACGAACGAGCTGAAAAATTAGTAAAAGATCAGATTGTTTCTCAAAAAGAATTTGAAAATGCCCGCTTAAATTATCAGAACGCCAAAACCGCTTATGAAGCTATTTCGGGTAAACAATCGGCCAAAGGTGTCGGGATCACCACTCCATTAACCGGTTATCTCAAAAACATCTCTGTCAAAGACGGCGAATATGTTACAGCAGGTCAGGCTATAGCCACTGTATCGCAAAATAAAAAACTGGTTTTACGTGCAGACGTATCTGAAAAATACTATAACTCGCTGAATTCCATCAATAATGCCAACTTTAAAACTCCTTACGATAATCGCGTATATGCTTTACCTGATTTATCCGGGAAATTACTATCCGTCGGTAAGGCTGCCGGAACAAATTCATTTTTTATCCCGGTAACCTTCGAATTCGACAACCGTGGTGATATCATTCCGGGTTCATTCGTCGAAATATACCTGCTCTCTTATCCCATGGAGAATGTACTGAGCCTTCCGGTATCGGCCTTAACGAACGAAATGGGTAATTTTTATGTATACCGCCAACTCGATGAAGAAGGTTACCAAAAGCAAGAAGTCACACTCGGAGCCAACAATGGCAAGGAAGTTCAGGTATTATCAGGCTTAACTCCGGGAGACCGGATCGTTACCCGTGGAGCTTATCAGGTGAAAATGGCTTCAGCCTCTGCTGCTATTCCGGGTCATACCCACGAACATTAAAATGGAGTAACTATGCTAAATAAAATCATACAATATTCATTACACAACCGTTTGTTGGTAATGATCGCAGCAGTAGCCCTGCTGATTTGGGGAAGCATTACAGCCCATAACATGGAAGTGGATGTTTTTCCAGACCTGAATGCTCCGACCGTAGTGGTGATGACCGAAGCTCAAGGGATGGCACCGGAAGAAGTAGAACGGCTGGTGACCTTCCCGGTGGAAACCGCTGTCAACGGAGCCACCGACGTCAGACGTGTACGTTCGTCTTCTACCACAGGTTTCTCGGTCGTATGGGTTGAATTCGAATGGGGTACGAATATTTATACAGCCCGGCAGATTGTATCGGAAAAGCTGGCAACCCTGGGAGAAGCACTTCCTGATAATGTCGGTACTCCCACCCTGGGCCCCCAATCTTCGATCCTGGGTGAAATGATGATTATCGGTCTGACTGCCGACAGTACTTCTTTACAGGATTTACGTACAATAGCCGATTGGACCATCCGACCGCGCTTACTCTCGACCGGAGGAGTTGCCCAAGTGGCCGTTATCGGAGGCGACATCAAAGAGTATCAGATATTGCTCGATCCGGCCCGTATGAAGTATTACAATATCGGATTGGACGAGGTCCTGCCGGTAGTAGAAAATATGAACCAAAATGCCACCGGAGGTATCCTTTACGAATACGGAAATGAATATATCATACAGGGAGTTATGGCAACCACCCGGGTCGAGGAAATAGGTAAAGCCGTCATTAAAACCGTCGACGATTTTCCTATCACATTGGCTGATATTGCAAACGTTCAGATCGGAGCTAAAACACCTAAATTAGGAGTTGCTTCAGAAAAAGGTAAACCGGCAGTGCTGGTTACCGTCACCAAACAACCCGGCACCAACACCCTCGAACTAACCGACAAACTGGATGCCTCTATCCAGGAACTTCGTAAAACTTTACCGGAAGACGTCGAGGTTTCGACAGACATTTTCAGGCAATCCCGTTTTATCAACAGTTCGATCCACAACATCCAGGAAGCTTTACTGGAAGGAGCTGTTTTTGTGATTGTGGTGTTGTTCTTTTTCCTGATGAATTTCCGGACCACGATCATTTCCCTCGTCGCTCTTCCTTTGTCTATGTTGATGGCAATCCTGGTGATGCATGCTTTGGGGTTGACAATCAATACTATGAGTTTAGGAGGTTTGGCTATTGCTATCGGCTCGTTGGTCGACGATGCGATTGTGGATGTGGAAAATGTATATAAACGCTTACGCGAAAACCGATTCAAACCCGCCACAGAACGACGCCCGACCATCGAAATTGTTTTCGAAGGTTCGAAAGAAGTCCGGATGCCTATCCTGAACTCTACGTTGATCATCGTGGCTTGTTTTCTTCCTTTATTTTTCCTTTCGGGCATGGAAGGCAGAATGCTGATACCGCTGGGTATTGCTTTCGTTGTCGCCCTGTTTGCTTCGACCGTCATCGCTTTGACACTGACTCCGGTATTATGTAGTTATATGCTGACTACCGAAAAAGCATTGAAAAAAAGCGAAAAGGAGCCATTTATCTCCCGCAGCTTAAAAAAGGTATACCGAAAATCGTTAAACTGGGCACTGCATTACAAAAAAATAGTGATCGGTACAGCTGCCACCCTACTGGTTTTATCGCTGATCATCCTATTCAGTTTAGGACGTAGCTTCTTGCCTCCTTTCAACGAAGGTTCGCTGACCATCAATATCAGTACCATGCCGGGTATCTCACTTGAAGAGTCGGACCGTATGGGTGGATTAGCCGAAAAGATTCTCCTGGGGATTCCGGAAATTCAAACTGTGGCACGTAAGACAGGACGTGCCGAGCTAGATGAACATGCACTGGGAGTAAATACCTCCGAAATCGAAGCACCTTTCGAGTTACAAGACCGGGACAGAGATGAATTTCTGGCTGATGTACGAAAACAATTGGGTGAACTGAAAGGAGCCAATATCGAAATCGGTCAACCGATCTCCCACCGTATCGACGCCATGCTTTCCGGAACGAAAGCCAACATTGCGATCAAACTATTCGGTAATGACCTGAATAAACTGTATAGCTTGGGAAGTGAAATCAAGAATTCTATACAAGGAATCGACGGTATTGCGGACCTGACTCTGGAACAACAGATCGAACGTCCTCAGTTACAGATTCTTCCTAAACGGGACATGTTGGCCAGGTATGGTATTACTCTACCGGAATTTTCCGAATTTATCAATGTCGCTCTGGCCGGGAAAGTAGTTTCACAAGTGAATGAAGGTGGAAAAATCTTCGACCTGACCATTAAAGTAGCCGACCATGACCGGGATAGCATGGAAGAAATCGGTGAACTCATGCTGGATGCCGATGGACGTAAAGTGCCCCTGCATTATGTAGCGGAAGTACTTCCCCTATCCGGGCCCAACACCATCAGCCGGGAGAATGTACAACGTAAGATCGTCGTTTCTGCCAATGTTGCCGGCAGGGATTTGAAAGGCGTAGTCAACGATATCCAAAAAACAGTAGACGAACAAATCTCTCTACCGGAAGGTTATCACATCGAGTATGGCGGACAGTTCGAAAGTGAAGCAGCTGCTTCCCGAACTTTATTCCTGACTTCCCTGATCTCCATCCTACTGATATTCTTGATTTTGTATCATGAATTCCGGAGTTTACCTTTATCCGGTATCATCATGTTGAATCTGCCCTTAGCCATCATCGGAGGAGTGATCAGTATCTGGTTTACCTCAGGGGTAATCAGTATCCCTTCTATCATCGGATTCATTTCCCTATTCGGTATCGCTACCCGTAACGGAATACTACTGGTATCCCACTACAATCATTTACGGGAAGAAGGTCTGAATCTGAGGGAAAGTATTATTCAAGGTTCTTTGGACCGGCTCAATCCGATTCTGATGACAGCCTTAACCTCTGCACTGGCTTTAATTCCGCTGGCTGTGGGTGGGGATCTTCCGGGAAATGAAATCCAAAGCCCTATGGCACAGGTGATATTAGGAGGATTATTAAGCTCCACTCTGCTAAACGGATTTGTAGTCCCTATCGTATATTTTCTGTTGAACCGGAAAAAAGAAGCATCAATAGTAACCCCTCAGGAGATACAAGCCGATTTATAAATTTACAATTCATCATTATGAAAAAATACATATACATCCTTTGCCTGTCTCTGATCGTCACTCTCCCTGTATTTTCCCAATCGGGAATCAAGGAAGTGCTTAAAAATATCGAGGTAAACAATCCCACCTTACAAGCAGGCATGCAACTAAACCAAGCACAAAAGCTGGAAGCACGGACGGGGATTTTTTTACCCAACCCGACAGTCGAATTAAATCAATTGTGGGCCGACCGTAGTGTAGGCGGAAATGCCAACGAATTAGCCGTCGTACAGAGTTTCGACTTCCCTACGGTCTATGCCAATAAAAACAAATTGGCCAAATTGAAATCTGCAACTTCCGATCTCCAATATGCAGCCACCCGTCAGGAGATCTTACTGACAGCACAACAGACCTGCCAGGAGATCATATACTTACGCAAACAAAAACAGTTATTGGACCAACGGCTGAAAAATGCGGAAAAACTAGCAGAATTGTATCGTCAACGTTTTGCGAATGGTGATGCCAACCGATTAGAATACAACAAAATTCAATTAGAAAAGATTAATGCCAATAATGCCAGCCGACTCAATAACTCGGCTTTGCGGGCTCAATTGGAGAAATTACAGGCACTGAACGGTGGCCACCCCCTCGATTTCGAAGTAACGGACTACCCACAGACTCAGGTTCTACCGGACTATTCCAGTCTGGAATCGGAGTATCTGGCCGCTGATCCCACATTAAAAAGTCTACGCAGCGAATCCGAATCCGCCCAACGGGAGATCAAAGTAAACCGGGCCCTGACTTTACCTAAATTCGATCTGGGTTACCGTCGTAACGGGGGGAGTGAATCAAAGATGAACGGTTTCAAAATCGGCCTTTCGATTCCGCTTTGGGAAAATAGAAACACGGTTAAACAAGCAAAAGCACAAGCCGAATATACGGTTACCAATATCTTAGCCAATCAACAGACCCTGAAAGCTACCCTCCGGGAACTATACCTGCAAGCCGAAGCTTTGGCAAACTCCCGGAATGAATATGCAGAGGCTCTTTCCAGCCAACGGACCGACGAATTACTCAATAAGGCTCTCGAAACCGGGCAGATATCCATGATCGATTATTTTGTAGAGATTACTCTGCTTTACGATAGTATGCAAAACTATTTGGATGTAGAAAAAGAATATCAGAATGCAGTGGCCCAACTATTACAATATCAATTGTAATAAGTTTTAAAGTCCCCCAACCTGCCGGCGCGTTTTTACAGCCACGAGTGCTGCTGTAAAAACGCGCCGGCAGAGTTCAAAAAACTTTAGGAAGCAATTACTCCAGATTTTAATAATTACAGGGGGCACAAAAGTTGCAAGAAATTCAGCATCAAGGCAATTACCGCTATACGGCTATCCCCCTAATAACTCATCAAACACAGGTCAGCAATTCCCTCATCCGATGAATGACAGGAGCTTTTTTCTGCAGGCGTTCTTCATTGTTATGCCCTCCTGCAAATAAGATACAATCGAACCCCAAAGCGTCGGCCACCTCGGCATCGTGAATAGTATCTCCAACCATCAGGGTGTCTTCGGGTACAATCGGACAAGTCTGTAACATTTGCTGTCCCCGTTCGATCTTGCCGGCCGCATAAATATCATTCGCCCCACAAGCGCGGTCAAAACGGGAATCGATCTGAAAATGCCGGAGCATCTGTTGCAACAAATCTTCCCGAAGAGCAGACAGGACATACTGTTTTACACCGGTTTGCTGTATGCCTGCCAGCACCTCTCTTACTCCTTCGTTCAATCCCACTTCGCCGGCATATTTATCATAGGTCTCGACAAAATCGACAGACAGTTCATGAAAAGATTCTTTCTCCATATCGAATCCGACCCGATCATAAAAGTCTATGACCGGAAAACCGAATTTTTCTTTATAATCTTCTACAGAAAGCAATGGCAAACCTCTTCTCCCGAGCATATCGTTCAACGTATTCACACCGACTTTCACATCATTCAATAAAGTACCGTTCCAATCCCACACGACATTTTTATACTTCATAAATTTATCTTTAATCCCTATTATTTATTCCTCTTCTTCTACAGGCTTATAAAAAGCTTCCGCTCCAGGCCAATCCAATTTTTTCCGTGCCAGTTCTTCCGGATAAATCATATACACCACATCAGCCTCGGTCGCCAACTCATTTTTTTCATTGAAAAGCTCCACGTGAGCGGTCACCAACCGTCTTGCCACTTCGGTCACCTTGGCTCTCAACCAAATTTCTCCCTGATCTGTCCGGACAGGCCGTCGGTATTTCACCTGCATTTCTGTTGTCACACCAGCTGTTTTTTCATGAGAAAAGATTGCCCAACTGGCAATCTCATCGATCAGTGTCGCCTGTATCCCTCCATGCAAAACATGAAAAAAGCCCTGATAATTCTCCGAGGGCACCCAATGGCAGGTGATATATTCACCTTCATCCACAAACTTACATTTCAGTCCATACGGATTTGTCGGCGAACAACCGAAACAATTGTATCCCTCCAAATCCGCATAGGCATTATACATTTTCCGTTTTTCCATTTTACGTTCCGATTATCGAACCGTAAAATTAACGCATTTTTCTAAGAATTGTTGCCTGCTTTATATTTTTCATACTCGACCACGACCAATTCGATCGGAATAGCCAATAAACTCATTCGCCGGAAGATATCGGGCAGTTCCGTCCCGACAAACTCTTCACGTCTGGATTCAGTAATCTGCTTCGAAGCTCCTTCTGTCACAAAAAAGCCGACTCCCCGCTTGTTACAAATGATCTCCCGGGCCTGCAAATAGTCGTAGGCACGCATCACAGTATTCGGATTTACCTCCAATTGTACCCCCAATTCACGAACAGACGGAATCCGTTCCTGAGCTTTCCATTTACCTGTGACAATGTGATCACAAACCAAATCCACAATCTGCAAATAAATCGCCTGCGTCTCCTTAAAGTCCATAATCAGTAATATTGTCTTTAACCTTTGACTTTGAGATACACACCTTCGGTGCATTCAATGTATCCACTTTTACACCGGGAGATACCCATAACTGACATATCACACCCGAATATTCCTCGGGGCCACTTACATATAAAGTGTCTCCGGCCACCCGAAAACCAGTAACCTGCCGGAACGGTATCACACCGGTTATTTTAAATCCCTGCTTTACCTTTTCCGGCGACTCAATCACCCTGACTGCCATATCTGTATTATAGATCACAACGTTACTTACCGGCTGTTTATACAATTTTTCGATATAAGCCCCGGCTTTTTCCATCTCCTGATCACTTGGATTTTTTAAGTTATAAAAAATGATAAATCCCAAAATCACCGGTAAAATATAAAGGACTGCTAAAATTAAATCATATTTTTTCATTGTCTTTTCAATTATTGAACTTGTTTCGTTTTCAATTTTATCCAAATTACTGCCTGATAGGTCAGTGGGAAAATATAGAACACCAGTAACCAGCGGAAAGAAGGTAAATCTGGCAAGACTTCTCCTCCGTAAAAACTCAACTCATCGGGTTTCATTTGTGGCTCTGCCCCGAACAACTTATTCCCCAACCAGACGGAAACGGCTACCAAGGCCAATAAAAATATCACATGAACCAAAAAAGTCAATATAAAAGGATGCTTCAGGAAAGTGACCGATCCCCACATGCCTACCGACATTACATATAAAAACCAAATGACAACCATATTCACTACAATGCCATTGGTCAGCTTTCCATAGTTCAGTTCTTTCTGGTCATACGAAATATTCATCAGGTACCCACCCTCCGAAAAGTCGAACACATTCCCGATTTCGGTATGAACCACTTCCTGTCCGGGAGTCATGGCAGGGACCTGATTCCCGAAACTCCCGCTTACATACTCCAATCGATTGAGTCCTGTAAATTTATAACTATTCGTAACCGAAGCCAAAGCATAAAACATCAACAAATAAACGACAAGTAATACGACCGTGGAATTCAGGAAAGCCAGCACATATTTTTCAAAGACAGAAGCCGGTAACAACAGCGTATTCAATATTTTATCTTTTACAACAAAATCACGCAAAGAATGCAGAGCGACAACCAAAGCAAACAATCCATATAGTCCCCAGAACAGCTGACGATATACCCCTTTGTAATATTGAATAAAATCAGATACCTCCGCCGGATTTTCTACTTGCGTGTATTCCCTCAGAAAAGGATTAAATTTACACAAACACAAAAAAGTGATTATTCCTATGATCCCTAGGAAAATAATTCCTAACCTCCTATTTTCCCGGTAATACTTCCGGGCCAATGCTCCAAAACGCCGGTATTCAAATACTTCATTCATAGCTATCATTTTATACATTTTCCTATTTCAAAACTTTTTCAATCTCCGCCGGATGTTCCAAAACCGCATTAAAAAACAATTCCATATCCAGTTTGCTATCTTCCTGCTGTAAGTTGGGTACCATTCCCCAGCGGCCTCTTAAAGATTCTTCGGCAAATAAAGCCGTTTCTCCCTCTCTCAGCTGCCTGAACACAAAATGATCCGTAATCTGTTCTACCGTTGTATTGACCAAGATCCGGCTCTTCTCGATAATGACCAAAGCATCGATCAAATTTTCCAGATCCCGGACCTGATGAGTAGAAATCACAACACAACGTTCCTCTGAAGCCACCGACGCAATCAATCGCCTGAACTGACTTTTTGAAGGGATATCCAATCCATTGGTTGGTTCGTCCATCATCAACAACCGGGTATTACAAGCTATCCCCAGACTGATCAAAGCCTTCTTACGCTGTCCATAAGACATTTGTCCCATTTTATCCGATTCGGATACTTCAAAAATTTCCATGGCATGGAACAATAATTCTTCGTCAAACTTCGGATAAAACCGACAGATCAAAGGGAAATAATCTTTCATCTTCATATCCGGCAAACAGATTTCTTCAGGAATGAAAAAAATATCGGATAAAAAAGAAGGTTTCCTCAACCGGGGAATAGCATCACACACCTCTATCCGGCCTCGCAAAGGAAACAATAAACCACCGATCAATTTTAATAAAGTAGTCTTACCGGCTCCATTCTTTCCAAGCAGGCCATAAATATGCCCCCCGGTCAATGAAAGATTCAATCCGGAAAAAACTTCCCGTTTTTTTTGATAACCAAAATCCAAGTTTTCAATATAAATCATCTTTTCAATATTAAGATTGATAAATTTTCATAGTGTATTAATATACTAATACACTACAAAAGTAGATATAATAATCAGAAAAACAAATTCTGAAGAAAAAAAAACGGTCAAAATAACTCTTCGTTACTTTGACCGTTTCCTCTATCGTCAGTCAGCCTTCTCAGGCCGGATTCATAATCACATATTCGTAGCGATCGATTCGGCACAAGCTTTCATTTCCTCAGCCGGAAATTGCTTTTTAGGATTACAAAAATTCATATCGTCCCCTCCGTTGAGAGGCACCAGATGAACATGTGCATGCGGGACATCCAAACCCAATACAGCCACACCGACCCGTTGGCAAGGAATGGTTTTACCAATAGCCCTGGCGACCTTCTTGGCAAACACCATTAGCCCGGCTAACTCTTCATCCGAAAGATCGAACAGGTAATCGGTTTCTTTTTTAGGAATCACAAGCGTATGTCCCTTTTGCAAAGGATTAATATCGAGAAAAGCATAATAATACTCATCCTCAGCTACTTTATAAGAAGGAATTTCTCCTTTCACGATTTTAGAAAAAATTGAAGCCATACAAATCGCATTTTACAGACTGATATCCATAATTTCGAACTCCATTTCACCGGCAGGTACCTTCACCATCACTTTATCTCCTAATTTCTTTCCGACCAAAGCCTGTGCAATCGGTGTATGGATAGATAACTTCCCTTCCTTGAAATTTGCTTCAGTTTCAGAAACCAGAGTATAAGTCATTGTTGCTCCGGTTTTCGTATTTTTGATCGTCACCTTATTCAACATCTGTACTTTAGATGTATCGATCTGTGACTCATCGATCACCCGACAGGTCGCGATGGTATCTTTCAGTTGGGCTATTTTTGCTTCCAAAAGCCCCTGGGCATCTTTGGCTGCATCATATTCTGCATTTTCTGAAATATCGCCTTTTTCGATAGCTTCTCCAATAGCCTTGGAAATTTTCGGACGTTCTACATTCTGCAATCTTTCCAATTCCTCCTGTAGTTTCTTCAATCCCTCTTTTGTTACATAAGACACTTTGTTGCTCATAACCGTTTATTTAACATTTATTTTATACATAAAAAAATAAATGACACTTATCCTCCAATAAGTGCCTTTATTAAAAAGAATTCCTGTTGATACTAGGAATCCTCACCTCCGATTACAAAGATATGACCTTTTTTCGGAATAAAAAATTTTTTCAGCAAAATTATACAAACGTTTCCACCTCAGAATTTCTTCGTTTCGCCCCTAATCTCACTCTTTATCAATATTTTCTCTTTCAATACCCTTCAAAATACCGGCTTGTTTTCAGACCAGCCTTGTAAATAACCGGATAGATAGTTCCTCTTTTATACATAAACTTTTCAGAAGTTATAAAATAAAAAGGGAATCATTTGCATATAAAAATAACTTTTCCTACATTTGCACCTCGATAAAAACGTACACAGTCTCTTATACGAAAGACTCCGTGATAATACTGTGTCCGATAAATGGATTTTTAAAATTTGAAATAATGGATTTAATTAAAGTTGCAGAACAGGCATTTGCCGCTGAGAACCCAGTAGAGCATCCTTCATTCAACACAGGTGACACAGTAAGCGTTCACTACAAAATTGTCGAAGGAAATAAAGAGCGTATCCAGGTATTCCGTGGTGTAGTTATCCAGGTCAAAGGAACCGGAAGCACTAAAACTTTCACTGTTCGTAAAATGTCAGGAAATGTCGGTGTTGAAAGAATTTTCCCGATAGAATCACCGTTTATCAAAGAAATCGAAGTAAACAAAGTCGGAAAAGTAAGACGTGCCCGGATTTATTATTTCCGTAATCTTACCGGTAAGAAAGCCAAAATCAAAGAAAAGAGATCTTAAAGATCAAGTTAAAAATAAAAAAGCTCTGCGTTGCAGGGCTTTTTTTATTTCCTATCTTTGTCAAATCTTTAAGGAATATTTTATCGTATCAACAAAGACAGAATCATCACAACAATAAAAAATACATTATGGAGAATACTGAAATTATTCAAAAAGCCAGAGCCAAAGCCGAAATGTGGCTGAACGATGCCTACGACAAAGCTACCCGTACAGAAGTAGAACGCCTGTTGAATGCCAGTGACCCGACCGAATTGATCGACTCATTTTACAACGATCTGGAATTCGGTACCGGTGGGTTACGCGGAATTATGGGTGTGGGGAGCAACCGGATGAATATTTATACGGTAGGTGCCGCTACCCAAGGTTTCGCCAATTATATTAACCGGCTGTTCCCGGGAGAAAATAATTCAGTATGTATAGGCCACGATTGCCGCCATCATTCGCGGGAATATGCAGAAACGACTGCAGCGATTTTTTCAGCCAACGGCATTACAGCTTATCTTTTCGAATCGCTGCGTCCGACACCGGAAATGTCGTTTGCTATCCGTGAATTGGGATGTAAAGGAGGAGTCATCATTACCGCTTCACACAACCCGAAAGAATATAACGGTTATAAGGCTTACTGGAATGATGGTTCACAGTTAGTTCCCCCTCACGATAAAAATGTGATCGACGAAGTAAAAAAAGTGAAGGTCACCGATATTAAGTTCACGGCTGTCCCGGATAAAATCAAGACTCTTGGCGAAGACTTTGACCAGAAATTCCTGAATACAGTAAAAACCCTGAGTTTATCTCCGGAAGCCATTCAACATCAGCACGACTTGAAAATTGTTTTTACTCCCTTACATGGTACCACTTATAAATTAGTGCCTGCTTCTTTACGTAATTGGGGGTTCACCAATATCACCACTATCCCGGAACAGATGATTACCGACGGTGATTTTCCAACCGTAGCTTCTGCAAATCCGGAAGAACCGGCAGCCTTCAAGATGGCATTGGATAAAGCCCGGGAGATCGATGCCGACCTGGCTATGGCTTGTGATCCGGACGGTGACCGTATCGGTATCGCTGTTAAAGACGACCGGGGCGAGTGGATTCTACTCAACGGCAACCAGACCAACATTATTTTTACCTGGTATATCATCCAGCGCAGGAAAGCATTAGGCCTACTCAAAGGCAACGAGTATACTGGTAAAACGATCGTTACTTCCGAGCTGATTAAAGATATCGCCGAGAAGAACGGGATTCCCTGTTACGATGTATACACCGGTTTCAAATGGATCGCCGATATGATCCGTAAAAAGGGAGCTGAAGGTTACATCGGAGCCGGTGAAGAATCGTTCGGTTTCATGCCAGGTTCTTTTACCCGGGATAAAGATGCCGTATCTTCGACCTCTTTGATGGCAGAAATTGCTGCCTGGGCAAAAGATCAGGGGAAAACTTTGTTCGGTATTCTCGAATCGATCTATGCTGAATACGGTTTCTCACAAGAAAAAATGGTTTATATTGTACGCAAAGGCCTGACCGGAGCTCAGGAAATCAAAGATATGATGAACAACCTCCGGCACAACACCCCGAAAACGATCAATAACAGTGAAATCATCATCAAAAAAGATTATGCAACATTACAGGAAATCAATCTGAAAACCGGAGAAACAAAAACCATGGATTTTCCAACCACCAGTGACGTACTTCAATTCTTCCTGGCCGACGGTTGCAAAATCTCCGTTCGTCCTTCCGGTACCGAACCCAAAATAAAATTCTATTTCGAAGCCCGTGCCACGATGAAAAATGTAAACGATTTTCATAAAGCCCAAGCTGAAGCTTTAGCTAAAATCGATGCAATGATGGCCGATCTGAAAATAAACTAATACCCGGCAGGCTAATGTACCGCACTGTGTATACAGACCGGTACATTAGCCTATTTTCAAACCGGTATTTCGAAGAACTCTTCTTTAAAATTGACGAAATATACCCTTTCCTGTGCCCGGGTAATCGCCGTATACAACCAACGCCAATACTCATCATTCAGCATCTCCTCCGGCAACCACCCCTGATCGATAAACACGGCATCCCATTGTCCCCCCTGAGCTTTATGACAGGTAACGGCATAAGCGAATTTCAGTTGTAAGGCATTGTAATATTCATTTTCCCGGATTTTTTCAAATCGTTTCTTTTTAGAAGGGATATCGGCATAATCGGCTTCTACAGCCTGATAAAATATACGGTTTTGTTCATACGTCATCGCCGGATAATCGGACATCAGGGTATCCAGCATAACCCAAGCCGTCACCTCTTCTTCATACCCATCTATCTTCAGTGTAGCATTTACAAAATGATGACCATAAAGCTCTACTCTTCTGCCGGCCCGTTGTACGGTAGCCATATCTCCATTGGCAATAAAATCGATTTTTTCATAATCAGCTCCCCAGAAATAATTGTTTTTTACGATCATAATCCGGTCTCCACTACAAAAATCCTCTTCCCGGTATAAGATCGTGCGGCGTATTCCTTCATTAAACCGATTGGCCCGTTTATTCGAACGACAAACGACAATCGTTTCTTCTTCCCCGAACCGCCCGTAACAGGAATCTATTTCTTCCAGAAGTTCCCCACCACCGATCTTAAAAACATCGGGAAATTTTCCGATCCTGAGCCGCAGATTTTCCGATCCGATTCCGATCAGACTCCGTACCTGTGTGGCATTGTATAAAATACCCGACTGTTCTGCCTGCCGCATAATATCGGTCAAAGCCACCTCGGTCACCTTGAAATTATAAGCAGCTTCCAGTTCCCGTCTGTCCAAGGCCGGACTAATATCCAGGCCTACAGGGGGTAACTGAGCCACATCCCCGATCAGTATCAAACGGTTATTCCGTCCATTATATATATACTGTATCAAATCGTCCAACAAACAACCACTCCCGAAATTACCTTCCCCATCGGCATTTGAAATCATCGAAGCCTCATCGACAAAAAACAAGGTGTCAGCACCGGCATTAAATCCCAGATTAAACAAGCCTTCTCCATCGGTCGAAGACTTTTGACGATAAATCTTTTTGTGGATCGTAAAAGCCGCTTGTCCGGCATAACCGGCAAAAACCTTCGCCGCCCGACCGGTCGGGGCCAGCAAAACGACTTTATACTCAAGGCTTACCAAAGCATTCACAATAGCAGCGACCAATGAAGTCTTTCCCGTACCGGCATATCCTTTCAACAGAAAAATCCCTTCTTCTTCCCGGGCAAAGAAAAAACGGATAAAATGCTCAACAGCGATCTGTTGGGTCGGAGAAAAATCATAACCGAATTTCTTCCGGATAATATCTTCAAAATGTTTTTGGATCATCATGAAATTTAATAGAAGATTATGCCTTTAATCTAAATTTTTTCCTAAATTTGCGAGCAATATTAAGATTTTGTGCTGCGTTGACAACGTTTGAATTGCGGGGATAAAGATACGAAATTAGGATCAACCTCACAGGTCTGATGAAAATTTATGCATTAATATCATACAAAAATAACGTTAAATATGAAAAAGCTTATTATTCAGATTATCCTTGCCGGAATTATTATTTTTCTTGGCTATAAATGCTACGAAAGTATTAAGATTCCTCAACAATTTAAAGTGATAAAAGAACAGAGATATGCGAGAATTGCCGATCGTCTGAAAGATATCCGTACAGCTCAGGAAGCTTATAAAGGAGTATATGGGAAATATACCGGTAGTTTTGACACTCTGATCAATTTCATCAAATACGACTCGGTAAAAGTTGTTCGTTCAATCGGTTCGTTGAGCGACGAAGACCTGGAAAAAGGAATTACCGAAGCTCAGGCTATCAAAGAAGGGCGGATTGTTCGTGACACTGTAAAACAAGGCGTTTTAGAAACCATTTTCAATAAAGATTACCCGATCGACGATCTCCGTTATGTGCCTTTCACGAAACGGAAATATCAATTCAATATGGGTGCCTCTTCTATGTTTACCGATTCAGGAGTAGAAGTCCCTCTTTTCCAGGCTTGGATTTCCAATACCTATATCTTTGAAGACATCGAAGATCAATACAAAGACGAAATCCTTCAGGAAAACGGTGAAAGAAAAAGGTTGAAGAAATATCCGGGGCTGAAAGTCGGTGACCTGAAAGAAGCGAATAATAACGTAGGTAACTGGGAATAATGTAGTTGCATGCAGAACGTATATTATATTGACAGTAATTTCATAAAAGAAAATTCTTCACAATATATTTTGTCCATCCGTTACTCGACGGATGGACTTTCATTTTGTGTCCACAATCATAATCACCAGCTTTTGGTGTTTTTTTTCCAGCCTTACCAGTTGGATAGCCAGGATGCCGTCATTGCCAAGGTAAAAAAAATCATGGTGGAAGATGAACTATTGAATTTAAAATATAAAAAAGTATATATTCTACCTTGCCAAAAAGAAAAAATCCTGTTGCCCGCCCATGTGTTCAATAAGAATACCTTGGGAGATATGTACCGGATCTGCCTGCAACCTCAGAAAAACGATATCTTATTATACCGGAAAATCAAAGCGATCGAAAGTTACCTGGTCGAAGTACTCCCACGTAGTTTCGTCAATTTTCTGAGCTCCCGTTATGCTTCGCTGTGTATCGTCAATAATGCTTATGCTTTTATCATTCAAGCTATCGAAAGCATTCAATTCAATACCAATCATCTATTTATCGACATACACGATCGGTATTTCGATTTATTATTGACTCAGAACAACGAGGTACTGTTGTTCAATTCTTTTGATTACGGTTCGGTGACTGACCTGATTTATTACACCCTGAATTGTCTGCAACAATGTCATATCGATAAAGAGAACGTGCATACCTCCTTATCGGGCAATCTGGTCAACGATCCGAATTTACTGACGCTCATGAATAAATACATCCCGAATGTATCTATCCTGAATTGCGCCCCATTGTCCCAGCTCGTACGGAATAATGAATTGAATAATTCCAGTTTTATCCACTTGCTAAATATCCACAAATGCGAATAATCAGTGGTTCTCACCGAGGACGGCAGATTTTTCCCGACAAGAGTTTCAGTGCCCGTCCGACGACCGATTTTGCCAAAGAAAATTTGTTTAATGTACTGACCAATTATATGGACCTGGAAGATATTTCCGCCCTTGATCTATTCTCAGGTACCGGCAGTATCAGTTATGAATTTGCTTCCCGTGGTGCCCGGGAGATTGTCTCCATCGAACAGAATTACAAACATTATATGTTCATCAGGCGGACTGCAAAGGAATTGGGTTTTAAGCACATAAAAATCTATAAAACCGATGTCTTTATCGCTTGCAAAAAATTAAAAGGACGGAAATTCGACCTGATTTTCGCCGACCCTCCCTATAAGTTGGATAAAATCGACGATATCCCTGCCGCAATCTTCGATAATGAATTGTTAGCCGAAAATGGGATTGCTATTATAGAACATCCGGCCAACACCGACTTTTCCAGTCACCCCCGTTTTTCAGAACACCGGCAATACGGCAGCGTGAACTTTTCGTTATTCAGATAGGTTGTTTCGCAAAAAAATCCCGGGATTCGGCTTCAACCGTCCCGGGATTAAAATATGATCGACCGATCTTTAATTTTCGTCGTTCACATAATCGTAAAGCGGATCGCAGGTACACATCAGGTTGCGGTCGCCATACCCATCGTCTACGCGTCCTACTTGAGGCCAGAACTTATTCTCAGCCACCCAAGGCAGCGGATAAGCCGCTTTACTACGCGGATAAGTGTGAGTCCACTCGTCAGCTGTCAGAACCTTATGCGTATGCGGAGCATTCTTCAGTACATTATCGGTTTTATCTGCTTTTCCTTCGGCTACCTCACACATTTCCTCGCGGATTGTCTTCAGTGCTTCGATAAAACGATCCAGTTCTTCTTTCGGTTCACTTTCAGTCGGTTCCACCATCAAAGTACCATGTACCGGGAACGACAGGGTCGGTGCATGGAAACCGAAGTCCATCAACCGTTTAGCAATATCGAGCTCGGAAATACCATATTCTTTATTGAAAGCGCTGCAATCCCAGATCATTTCATGCCCTACGCGTCCCTGTTTGCCTTTGAACAAAATTTTAAAGCCGAGCTTTTCAAATGAAGAAGCCAGATAGTTCGCATTCAGGATAGCCATTTCAGTTACGTGCTTCAAACCTTCTGCTCCGAGCATCAACAGATAGCCATAGGTCACAGGCAGCATGCTCACCGAGCCATAAGGAGCGGCTGACACAGCATGTATTCCTTGTTCTCCGCCAGTCTTCACCACAGCATGTGAAGGTAAGAAATCTACCAGGTGTTTAGCCACACAGATCGGACCGACACCCGGGCCACCACCACCGTGAGGCATAGCAAACGTCTTATGCAAATTTAAATGGCAAGCGTCGGCGCCGATAAATCCGGGACTTGTCAAACCACATTGACCGTTCATATTCGCTCCGTCCATAAAGACCTGTCCACCGTTATCATGAATAATCTTCACCAGTTCCCGGATTGATTCTTCAAAAATACCATGGGTAGAAGGATAAGTAATCATAGCCCCGAACAGATTGTCTTTATTCGCTTCCGCTTTAGCCCGAAAATCTTCGACATCGATATTTCCTTCTGGATCGGTAGCCGTTACGATAATCTGCAAACCGGCCATAGCACTGGAAGCCGGATTCGTACCATGAGCGGAGGCGGGGATCAACATCACCTTCCGGTGACCTTCTCCACGGGAAATATGATATTGACGTAATACCATCAGAGCGGTATATTCACCGGCAGCACCGGAATTCGGCATCAGGCTGCAACCTGCAAATCCGGTCACTTTTTCCAGCATTTGTTCCGTCTCACGGATCATTTGCTGATACCCTTCCGCCTGATCAAACGGAACAAAAGGATGCATACCTCCGAATTCAGGCCAGGTGATCGGCATCATCTCTACAGCGGCATTCAATTTCATCGTACAAGAGCCCAAAGAAATCATAGAGGTCGCCAAAGAGATATCCCGGCGTTCCAGATTCTTCATATAACGCATCATGGCCGTCTCGGAATGATAGATATTGAATACCGGCTGAGCCATAAACTCATCCTCCCGCAACATGTCAGGATCGAGTACGGTGCAATCGTCCAGGAAAGTCACTTTCTCAGCTTTCTTCCCAGCAGCTTCGGCAAAAATACCGATGATCTCATTGATTTCAGCTTCACTGATCTTCTCGTCGGTCGATAATCCGACAGTCGTTCCGCAAGCACAATAGAACAGATTGATCTGATGTTCCAAAGCTACTTCCCGAATCATTTCCTGAGTCACTCCCTGCGGCAGCACGAAACGGATCGTATCGAAGAATTTTCCTTCCTTCAGCTGATAGCCGTATTTACTAATTTCTTCCGCCAGAATAACAGCAGCCGAATGGATATGCCGTGCTATCCGCTGTAAACCTTCCCGACCGTGCCATGCACCGTAGAAACCAGCCATCGTAGCATTCAATGCCTTGGCTGTACAGATATTTGAAGATGCTTTTTCACGTTTGATATGTTGTTCACGGGTTTGCAAAGCCAGACGCAATGCTTTATTTCCTTGAGCATCGATCGTTACACCGATAATACGTCCCGGAATATTCCGTTTGTATTCTTCCTTAGTAGCCATGTAGGCAGCATGAGGCCCACCGTATCCCATCGGGATACCGAACCGCTGCGAAGTACCGACAACCACATCGGCCCCCCACTCTCCGGGAGGAGTCAATAATACCAAACTCATCAAATCGGCGGCAACAGTCAAAAGAGAACCATTGGCATGTACCCGATCGGCAAAAGCTCTGTAATCCCGGATCGCACCGTTAGCAGCAGGATATTGTACTAAAGCTCCGAATATTTCCGGAGTAAATTCAAAAGTATCGTAATCTCCGTAAACCAGTTCGATTCCCTGAGGAGCAGAACGTGTGACTAATACATCTTTAATCTGAGGGAATACTTTATTATCTACAAACAACTTGTTTGCTCCGGCTTTCTTCATTTCCTTTCCCCGCAGAGCATACATCATAGTCATTGCTTCTGCCGCAGCAGTCGCTTCATCCAGCAGAGAACAGTTGGTGATCTCCATAGCTGTCAGTTCGATAATCATGGTCTGATAGTTCAGCAAAGCTTCCAGACGTCCCTGGGATACTTCGGCCTGATAAGGAGTATAAGAAGTATACCAAGCCGGATTTTCCAATATATTCCGGATAATAACAGCCGGAGAAATGGTATCGTAATATCCTTGTCCTATAAACGAACGATATAGTTTATTCTTAGCAGCGACAGCCCGTATCCGAGCTAAAAACTCATCTTCAGTCAAAGGAGCAGGCAAATCCAACAGTTCCTGTAAACGGATGGATGCCGGTACTGTTTGTTCTATCAATTCGTCGACAGACTTCACTCCGATCACCTTCAACATCTCCTCTACATCTTCCGGACGTGGGCCGACATGTCTTCCTAAAAATTGTTCTTTAGCCATTGTTATATCATTAAAATTAATTGAAAACGTTTTCAAAATTAAAGGCGTGTAAAATTAAAGATATTCCGGCATATCTAATCTATATTTCCCGGAAAATTTTCAAACATTCCCTTCCTCCTGTCTTTTCTGAAAATCAGGCCTCCCAATTCAGTACAATTGTGGAAAAATTCTACAATTGTAGAAAATATCCTTTTACATTGTAGAAAAATTCTACACATCTCTATTTTTTCAAGAAAACGGTCATCCACTGATAACCAATAACTTAAATCACAAACCTCAATTATGGCACACTAATCGTTATATCATAAAACGAATGGCATAAGCTGAACCCAGAGTTCCTTTCCTTTTTCAACTTGCTGCCCTTTTCAAAAAATACACCAATTCTTTCGGAAATTCCGACATTCATATAACACAACACTTTACTCTGGGTTCTGGCCGCCTTTCATTTCTCGCTCCGGTTTTTCCAACCATGAAATGCACAATTCGTTTATAGATTCCTGAATTCCGGATTTCCTCCTGCTTTAATCGCAATACATTCTGTTTCGATCAACCATCCGGGGCGATATACGGGAGCCAGAACAATCACTTTAGGAACATCGGGAAATTGTTGTTCCATTAAATCCCGGACAATCGGATAATCGGCGATATCCCGCAGATAAACGATCATTTTGGCCAGATCGGCTAAACTACTTCCAGCCTCTTTCAACAAAGCTTCGATATTAAGTAACATCCTGCGCGTCTGCCCCGCAATATTCCCTGGATAAACAACTTCCCCCCGATTGTCGATACTCGCTGTACCAGAAATAAAGATATGCTTACGATCACCGTATTCCACTGCCGTTCCCCGTTCGAAAGTCACCCCATATTCATAAGTAGGATTCAGATACTCCGGGGCATGCAAAAAACGAATCTGCTCTGCCTGCAAGCCATCCACAGCATAAGCATCCAATAACACCAAACTACGGGAATCGGCAATCTGTCCCTGAATACCGGTACTAGCCAGATAGTGTGTTTTCTCGGTCAATCCCAAACGTACAAATTCTTCTTTTCTTCCTTTTACCACTCCGGCATAATTCACATCGACATCACGGACAAAAAAACAGGTCCGGATTGATCCGCAAAAAAGAAGTAATCCCGGGAAACGCTTTTTCATTCCAAGGCCATTTCCAAACAAGGGATATTTCGGTATGGAGCAGCGTCTAATACGGAAAATCCCCGGTGTATCAAAGACAACTGTTTCAAATCGATATCCAGCAAACGTTCCACAGCTCCGGTCCATAATTCCAGATCAGGACATACCGGATTTTTGAGCATCACAGGAGTATCCACCCCCCTCAACACTTCAGCGATTTCCTGTATCATAAAGGGGCTGACAGTAGTACGTGCTCCAATCCATAAAATATCGATACCATATTTTAGTGCAACTTCAGCTTGACGGGGAGTAGCCACCTCGGTAGCCACCTGCATACTTAATTCCTGCTGTACCTGTTGTAACCACCGCAAGCCTGGTTCTCCCACCCCTTCGAAATGATGAGCCCTTGAACGGGGTTTCCAAATCCCTCCCCGCAGTGTCTGTATCCCTATCTTCTTCAGGCCACGCGCTGTTGCGAACAATTGCTCTTCAGACTCAACACTACAAGGCCCTGCGACAATCTGAATTGCTTTCTCATTCCATAAAAACATAGCTTCAAAATTTTGAAGCAAAAACACATTCCTATAAAAGATGTAAAAATACCTAATATTACTGAAATATTTCCAAAGAATGCCTAATTCTGGGGATGCTATACCCTCAAAAGTTTTCCGCTCCCCGGACAGGAACCAAGGAATTTCACACATAAAAATTGATAATCAACGGAATTGTTCTTGATTTAAAGAAAAATATTTTCCCTTCATCCGAAGCAACTCTTCATGGGTACCCCGCTCGACGATCTGCCCGCGTTCAAGCACCAAAATCATATCGGCATTACGGATAGTAGAAAGACGATGGGCGATGATCAGACTGGTACGCCCCTGCATCAATTGGTCTAATCCTTTTTGTATCAGGATCTCACTTCTGGTATCGATATTACTGGTTGCTTCATCCAATAGTAAAATGGCAGGATCGGCCACTGCCGCCCGGGCAATGTTCAGCAACTGTCGTTGTCCCTGGCTCAAATTAGCACCATCATTCTCCAGTAAAGTATCGTAACCATGAGGCAACCGCTTAATAAATGAATGAGCCGCAGTCAGTTTAGCCGCCTCAATGACCTCTTCGTCGGTGGCTTCCAAACGGCCGAAGCGGATATTTTCCCGTACCGTACCTGTAAACAGATGGGTATCCTGTAAGACAATAGCCATCGAGCGCCGAAGACTATTCCGGTGTATGCAACGAATCTCCTGCCGGTCTATACGGATTTCTCCTGACCGGATATCGAAAAATCGGGGTAACATACTGAGTATCGTCGTTTTACCGGCTCCGGTAGCTCCAACCAAAGCAATCTTACGCCCGGCTGCCGCCTGAAAAGAAATGCCTTTCAGAATCATTTTTTCCGGTCGGTAGCCGAACCAAACTTCCTTCATAACCACCTCTCCCTTCACCTTCTCCAGATTCACGGCCTCCGGTAAATCGGGAGCTTCCGGTTGTTCGTCGATCACCTCGAATATTCGTTCAGCTCCAGCCAAAGCTGCCTGGATGCTATTATAAAGACTCGCCAGCTCGTTGATAGGACGTCCGAACTGTCTGGAATATTGCAAAAATGCTGCCAAACCTCCCACATCAAAACCCCGGAATATAGCTAACAAAGCCCCCACAATAGTGATCAGCACATAGTTCAAGGTACTCAAATTTTGCATCACAGGCATCATCAAGCCCGAATAGAACTGCGCTTTCAGTGATTTTCCCTTCAGATCCTGGTTCAGTTCCTCGAAATCTGAGATCGCCTTCTGTTCGTGCCCGAACACTTTTACTACCTTCTGCCCGCTAATCATCTCCTCGATATATCCGTTTATCGAACCCAAAGATGCCTGTTGTGCCTTAAAATATTGCCGACTTTTACGAACAATTCCCCGGGCACTCCAAAACATCAGTGGGACAGTAACCAAAGTGACCAAGGTCAAGATCGGGCTGATGACCAACATCAGACAAAAAATACCCACTACGGTCAAAGCACTCGACAACATATCCGACAAGCTATCCGTCAAAGCATCACTAATCCGGTCCATATCGTTGGTATAGCGACTCATCAAATCACCATGCTGGTGGGTATCGAAATACCCCACCGGCAGCTGTTCCATCTTCCGAAACAAATCTTCGCGCATCCGGGCCACAGTCCGCTGCCCGATCTTATTCAGCAAGCGGTATTCCACATAAACAGCAAACACTCCGGTCAGATATACCCCGATAAGTATCCCCAACATCTTACCCAACCCCAGGAAATCTCCGGGAATAATATAGCGATTGATAATCGGACGGAGCAGATAAGAACCTCCCAGATTAGCGGCAATACTCAGCACGATCAAAACGCCGATGACAGACAATAACAGCCGATCGCATACCAGATAAGAAGTCAGCCGGAACAGAGTTTGTCTTCCCGCTTTAGGCTTAGCTTGATATTTCAGGTGATCTCCGTGTGCCATAACTAATTTAAAATTTGCTGTGAGTTATAAATCTCCTGATATATCCGGGAGGTCGCCATCAATTCATCCGGTGTACCGATAGCCTCAACTTCACCGTCTTCCAATACGATTACCCGATCGGCAGACTGCATTGTATTGATCCGTTGTGTTATAATCAGTACAGTAGTATCTTTCAGCAAACAATTGAGATTATTCCTGATCCGGAGTTCTGTTTCCGAATCCACAGCACTCGTACTATCGTCCAAAATCAAAATCTTAGGTTTCCTCAGCAGAGCCCGGGCAATGCAAAGACGTTGTTTCTGTCCTCCCGAAAGATTGATTCCTCCGCGTCCTAATATCGTCTGGTACCCTTCGGCGAGTGTCAGAATAAAATCATGTACCTGAGCCACCCGGCAGGCCTCTTCGGCTTCTTCCAGAGTAGCATCCGGTTTTCCCCATCTCAGATTTTCCAATATGGTTCCTGTAAACAATTCATTCTTTTGTAATACCATACCGATACGGGCATGTAACTCTTTCAGATGATAATCCTTCACAGGTACACCATCGATGCGAAGTTCTCCCCCCGTAACATCATAAAGTCGGGGAATCAGCTGCACCATCGAACTCTTAGCCGCCCCGGTAGCCCCGACAACAGCAACTGTCTCCGCCGGCCGGATATGAAAGTTTACATTCCGTAAGACATCGTTTTCTCCATTACCATACCGGAAGCTAACATTCACAAACTCCACTTCCCCCCGTTTTATTTTATACCGGTCCGCCAAGCCTTCGGGCGTATTCGCCAAAGAAGGTGTAGTATTCAAGACCTCCATAATCCGGCGTGAAGAAGCCGAAGCACGGGCAGATGCCATGATAAACATCGACAACAACATCAGCGACATCAACACCTGTGCCAGGTAATTCACAAATGAAATCAACTCTCCGATCTGCAATTCCCCTTCCATCACCTTATATCCGCCTACCCACAAAATAGCGATTACCGACAAATTCATCACCAACTGCATCACCGGAAAAATCGCAACAATAATATTCGAAGCCCGGATCACCATATCCCTCAGTTCCTCACTGCTACGTACAAATTTTCGTGCTTCGAAGTCTTCTCTTACAAACGATTTTACCACCCGAATATTAATCAGGTTTTCCCGAACCACACCATTCAGCTGATCAATTTTCTGCTGCACTTTTAAAAAATAAGGAAATCCCTTTCTCAGAATCACAAAAACAGCGATACTCAACGCCGGAATCGAAGCCATCAAGGTAAGAGCTAACTGCTTATTGATCTGTACAACAAAAAATATGGCCATCACCAACATAAACGGTGAACGCAACATCATCCGCATCGACATCAGCACTACCTGCTGTATCCGTGCTATATCATTCGTCAGGCGGGTAATCAATGAGGAGGTACTGAAATGATCGAGATCAAAAAAAGACAAACGCTGGATTTTTTCGAACAGAGCCCCTCGTAAATCCGTACCGAAACCGATAGAAGTACGCGAAGCGATATAGACATTCACCACACTAAAGCCCAATCCCGATAAGGAGATAAGAATCATATACACTCCTTTCTCTGCAATCAGTGACAAATCGCGCTTCATCACTCCTTGATCGACTATTTCGGCCATATACATGGGCTGTATCGTTTCACACCATACAGTAATCAATACAAGGATAGGGCAAAGAGCCAGACTTATCTTATATTTTCGGAGTATATGCCAATATCTGCGCATGTCATCCAATTTTTTCCATAACTTCATTAAAAATACAACGAATGTAAGGAAATATTGGTTTAGTCAGTATAATCAGATAAAAAAAAGCGAGTCACTTTCGTAACTCGCTTTCACAATTCGGCGCCAACCTACTCTCCCACCATAAAGCAGTACCATCGGCACTCAGGGGCTTAACTTCTCTGTTCGGAATGGAAAGAGGTGGATCCCCCCGGTTATAGACACCTTTTAATATCTTCAGGATTTTA